>Ga0214544_1004457_pt1 | contig 28130 bp, 13 predicted proteins | sample CNSS3metaG_FD_160074 | JGI IMG/M metagenome (GOLD analysis project Ga0214544, IMG submission 160074) | Root nodule microbial communities from cowpea collected in UCLA plant growth center, Los Angeles, California, USA - CNSS3 | ecosystem: Host-associated > Plants > Roots > Nodule | place: USA...
TTTTTTATATATATATATATATATATATATATATATTTATATATATATATATATATATATATATATATATAAACTTATTGAAGGATTTGATTGCACGAGTAAAAGCAATTTATGGACTTCATTTAAGAGAAAAAATTTGAGTAAAAGATTATTGAAAATTGGATAGAATTGACTATTCAAATAAATAACGTACTAAATCTAAGATTTAAATGATCTGATATTGTCCAAATCTGATTTTTGTGAAAATAATTTTTTACCAAACTTTATTTATTTCTTTGAGTAAGATTAGTCTATGAAACTTTAGAACATTGAGTCCATAAGATAAATAATAAAGTATGAATGTTATCCAACATTTTTGGAAGTGCTACAAGTTTGCATGTGTTAGTCGTAATGCACATGTCTTATGCCTGAAGAGTCGAAGGTTTTTGTGTTTTTTTCACTTCTGTGTTTTTTCTTTTTGGAATGACAAAATATATTTTTTAATTCTTTATTCTTTTTAAAAAATATTATCTAAAATGTATGAAAAGGCTTTCAAAGTACACATTATAAAGTGTTTCAAAAAGAATATTTTTAAAATGATACTTTTAGATATATTTTAGATTTATCTATTTGGTTTTACCGAACACAATCCAAGGGTTATAAAGTGAAGGTTCAGATAATTATTCAAAGTGGTAATGATTATTAATATTATGATCAAAGATCGTGATTTAAATTTTGAAAGGATGAAAGTAACATTATTTTAAAAGAATTAAATAGAAGGGTTTCTAATTTTAGAAGAACGTAAAACATATTTAATTTGAAAATAAAATAGAAAAACAATTGTAGAAAGTGGAGAACTGAATGAACACATAGTGTCTATAAGGTCTTTGGTGTAGTAGTGACTATGGAACAGAGCATAGGTGAATACAGATTTTGCATCCGATGAATGTTTCTGCGCAAGGATTGCTTCTCCTCAACACTAGTTTCTTTTCCAATTTCTCCTTCCCAGGTGACCTTTAATCACGACCCTTGTCAGTCCCTTCTCTCTCTCTCTCTCTCTCTTTTTTTTTTTCTTTTGAAACTTCAATCAAACAGTTGGTGGGTCAATCAATCAACCAAATTTGTCACACTTCAACGTTATGTTTTAACTTCTTGTATGCCCACTTGAGTTTCATGGTCAATAATGCTTTCTTTGGTGGCATTTTGGATAAAAAAGTGTCAATTTATGCGGTACTTTACCTTTTCGGGTCAACTTTAAAATTGAGTTCCACATGTGACACTTGTGCTTCAGGGTTTCGCAGGTTGTCAGTTGTTCGACGTTCGCAACAGTGTCACGGGCTGAGAAGAGGTTTCTCGAAAAACATGGCTTGCAGTGTGGAAAATTGTGATATGGGTAGTGGGGTGGTTCATCCAGCCACGGATGCTTACGCTGGAGAGGCAGTTGAAGCTTTGAAAGCTGGGAAAGTCATAGCAGTGCCCACTGATACGCTCTATGGGTTTGCTTGTGATGCTTGGTATGCTGCTCTTTCAATCTCTGCTTCAAAATTTATATTGCCTTTGTAGCATGCATGCTTAAAATCCTTGAAGCTTCACTTCCGTTTCTGGCCTTCTAGTTTTGCTCATCTTTGTTGCATTTAATATTTTTCTAGGTACATGTGAGAAAAATTGGTTGTAGTGGTTTTACTGTCTTGGATTTTAGTTATAACTATGTTTGAAAATTAACTTCAAGCTTGGTATAATCAACATAAGAGAAAAAATGTAGACGAAAATATTTTCAGATTAACTGAATCTTTCTTCTTTCTGTACCTTCTGCTGGAAAAGTTATGAAAACACTATTGTATTGTATAGTATAGCATTAAGAAAGAATGAAGCTGATGAGACTGCACCCTTAAACTAGTGAAATTTTAATGAATTTCTGTATTTGAATATAAATCTTAGAGATTGCTTTTTATCTATTAAAAAAAGACTATAAAAGGTTTGTATGTCTATAACATTTCTGTTGTTTTTATATCTACGAACCTAATATTAAGCTATTCACAATATTTCCTGGCAATATATCCAATGAAATGTTGGGCCAGTAAAATTCGATCTTCCTAAAAGGATGCAGATAAATAATTGCTTTATGCTATATCCATTTCATACAGGTTTTGATAAGATATAAAAAAAAAGTCTTCATAACCACCATATGGGAGAAAAATTAGCTCCACATTATACCCATCGTTCTGAATGCCTACATGTTTTCTTGTTTTAATCAACTGTGTTGAAAATTTCATTTGCACTCTAGTGTCCACACCTTCCTATGTCTCTCTATTAAATTGCATTCTAAATGATTAATGATTACCTCTTACTTTCTATTGGGGCATGTTGGCAGCTCATTGGAAGCGGTTAACAGGATTTATGAGATCAAAGGCCGTAGACATACAAGCCCTTTGGCTATTTGTGTTGGTGACGTATCAGACATAACCCGTTTTGCCGTCACTGACCATTTACCTCACGATCTGCTTGATTCCCTCCTACCTGGGCCTGTTACAGTTGTACTAAAACGAGGTTTGTCAGTCATATCTGAGAGAGAGTGTATATGTAATGGAAAGTAAAATTTGCAGAGTGTTCTATAACATATGTCTAAAGTAATCATTTAGCGAAGTTTAGGATGCAGCAATTTATTCCTATTTCTTCTATCCCTTTGTCAAAATATCTTCTTTGAACCTCTGATTCTGTTATAATCATCTTATTAGTTGTCTTGTCTGATAGTATGTATACGTGGATATTTTGCAGGAGAGTCAAGTATTCTTGAACGATCTTTGAACCCAGGATTGGATAGTATAGGAGTTAGAGTGCCTGATTGCAATTTCATCAGAACCATTGCCCGTGCTTCAGAAACTGCTCTAGCCCTCACCAGTGCAAACTTAAGTGGACAGCCAAGTAGTCTTTCCACCAAAGATTTTGAGAACCTCTGGGAACACTGTGCTTTTGTTTATGATGGTGGTTTGATTCCATCAAGTCGTGCAGGTTCTACAGTTGTGGACCTCACTACACCACAAAAATACAGGATACTTAGACCTGGAAGGTAGCTGGTCTAAACTTTACTATACTACACTGTTTAAAACATGTATTGTGCGGTAAGATGCATATGTCAAAACTATTTCTGTTATATCATTTTCCCACTCGAATATACGATGGAAATGCTTGGATTTTTCTGTTCTAATATTTCACCATTAAAAATGATGACACCTGTTAGATATTGTTTAGATACGGTTAATCACATTATCAAACAATATCTTCTATTTACTCTATTTATTTTCGGTTACTCTTTTTAATTGTACGTCTCTTTATTATAAATAGATTATCTACATGTGATTTATACACAAGATTAATCTCAAACCCTATTTTCTTTATTCTCAACGACACCAAATTCATCCAGTTGGGAGAACTTACATCACCTTCCTGCTGTTAATAATGTGTGGACCTCTGCAAAATGCATATGAAACACGGCCATCATTCCTGTCTGAAGCCTTTTCTTAAGTAATAAAAGTGGTTCAAAAACTGACACGTTTTACTAGCAGAATGATGGAATATCTGAGTTTACATGTTTTGAACAAACCAGTTCATGATCTTTGGTTACCATGTATATTTGATATTTTTAAGTATGAGTTTTATGTTGCATTAAATCGGGTGTTGTTGTTCACCTATCATTTGCAGTGCAAAGGAAGAGACAGTTGCCATCTTGGAGAAGCATTCTTTCGTTGAGGCAGTGACCTCTTAAATAAGTTGTGATTCATTTGCAGTGTGACATTGTAGACCTAATGTCCCACTTGCAAAATCAAACAATTCTTTCGCTTGGACAAGTGAGAAGCTATCACCCAGGCTAGTTATTCCCATTGACTGCTTTATGTTTCATAGTATTTATAGGATGCATTAAAAAAATACGTTAAAAAATCTATGGTGTTGTGCTTCAACTTGGTTATATTATTATTTTTTTCCATCAATACATTTGCATAAAACTTCTTTGTATCTTGAGCAGGTGCTATGGAAATGTAAACAGTATAGTGAAATCTAATTCACGAAATATTTTCTGTGGATAGCATTATTATTGTGTTAAAGGCTGCTATACCCTAAATGCCAAGTAATCATTTGTGCAGAACATATTTGACATCATTGGGAAGACAGAATAAACACACTTTAAAGAATTAAAGAAATTCTTAAAATAAACGCAGATTTTCATTTGATCAAGGGCATAAGTTGAAGAGTAAAGCTGCAAATTTGAGTCTCTTAATAGGCTCTTCGAATCTGAATTGGGTAGGATTGCACTAAACAATGAAGTTCTATCTAAAATTTGATATAATTGCATAACCTTTCATGTTTAATGTGCTAACAATGACTTATTTTGTTGCATGTCCTTTGTCAAACATAAACGATGTCCAAGATTAGTTATTTGTCAACTTTTAATGCTTTTTTGTTGTTGGTTTGGAACTACTCAAGATAGTGGTTGAACCAAGCAACAAATAGTTTAATTAGTGCATCTTCAACTTTTTTTTATATAAATATATATATATATATATATATATATATATATATATATATATATATATATATCAAAGCGTATTTGTAAAATTTAACTGGCTCCAAGAATTGGTTTACAGACCGACTTGCAAATGCAAAAAATTTGGCTCATTTAAGAATAATTAAAAACTGATAACCGATACAAACCAACGTAGCAACATCAAAATTTATTTAAGTTTTCCATTCATATAATCTTTACCTTTTTTTTGGATTTAATATAAAACCTTTTTAAAATTAAACAAACACATTAAATACATTATGCATGGGTATACAATGTTTTACCAAACTATCGTTTATCTCCTGAAACGTAATTTAGTCATTTATACCAATTTATAATTTTCCGCACCTTTATTATTATTGATGGATGATTGCAATTATCACAAGTCAATCTCTATCTAATAACCTAACATTTGTGAGATTCTCCTTTATCAGCATCACAAGTTTCCTTCTTTTATTTATTTACATATAAAAATAATATAAAGTTTAAATCACTTAATCTGGCCAAAAACAAAAAAAAAAACGCGACAACAAAAATTTGGTACTAACTCAAACATTGGAAATATAATAGTTTGATTGAAAACTCAGAAAGACTTTTATCATACTTTTTTATTATTATAGAAAAATTCAGGTGAGGACAACACATAATATGTATTGAATGACTTACAACTTAGGAAAATTGTTAAAGTTTTTATTTTGTAATATTTCTCTGTATTTTTAGCACTTAGTTTATACAGTTAGAGACTATTTTTATTTTTTTCTTTTTATTGATAACATAACTTTAGAAGAATTATCATGTATACATCCATCCATACATTATCACGGTTACGAACTTATTATTTTTAATCGATTTATGAAAATTTTCAAATTGATTTAGTTGAGAAGAATGGAGCATGCGACCAATGGCTTGATCCAAGGTGGAAGTACAAGGAGAGTTATACATTTGATATGATTGGGCAAAAATCACCATCATTCCCGTTGTATACGTAATCTACGCAATTTCGTTTAATCTAGTGGAAGATTTTTTTTTTCTAAGGTAATAGATCAAGATTCAATTTTGTTTTTAAGAAACTTTTATATATAATATCTAACCATCTACTTCTTTAACTCAACTACAAATAATGAAGAAATTGTGTTTAACGGACTATAAATCATTTTTACGACCTCAACTCTATTCAGTATTACTATTTTGAAAATATCTTTATTTTTAAGAAAAAATACTGTTATTTTTAAACTTGAGTATTATTCTCCTGAATATATATATATATATATATATATATATATATATATATATATATTTGAATGTAATTTAATAAGAGTTAAATATATTTTTGTCCCTTAACTTTCACAAAATTTTGGAATTAGTCCATTTTGAAACTTTTGACCAATTTAGTCATTCATCTTGCAAAATACGTGGATTTAGTTCTTTTAATCAAATTTTGTTAGGTTTATTTAATATTTCATACGCATTTCAGAATTGTATTTGAGTTGTTTATAATATTTGATACATTTTTGCTTTAATATTAAGTCAAATACTATTATGAAACACGTTTGAAATGTCAAATAAACTTAACAAAATTTGATTAAAATACTAAATCCATGTATTTCAAAAGATGAATGACAATATAGTACAAAGTTTTAAAATTGACTAATTTTAAAATTTACTAAAAATTAAGGGACTAAAAACATATTTAACACATTTAATAAAAAGAAAGTGGTAGTATTTAATTTAGTTTACATTTAAATATAGGAATATAATGTTAAATGGAATCTTAAAAAATAATGGTCAAAAACATAAAAGAAAAGTAATCAAGACGACATTTCCTTGATACAAATATTTCAGTCATAGTAATAGCGTACACCTAAACCCTATTGGTTTTTCAAAACAAAGTTAATATGATCGATCAAGGATCATATAAACAAATCAAGTTAATTAAATCCTAAACTACCTAAAGGGATTTTGTATATAATGTAAATAAAAACTCATAAATATTCTATAAATAATATAGTTAACGAGATAAATATTACTCATTCAATATTAAATATATTGTTTTTTACTCACATATCTAATTAGAGTTGTTTTTGCACATATTCCGAATTTTTAGACTTAAGTACTTGGAATCAAGGAAAAACAACTTAACCCGTAAAAAAAAATATTCAAATAAAAAAGAAAGTCACGATATATAAGTATTACCTATAGACTATCTTATATGTGTGTTTAAGTCTCCACAGAAAAAAAAAAAAAAAGAAAAGAAAAAGCTTTCCAAAAGACAAAAGGCATAACATGGAACAGTTTGTTTGGTTCGCTTAATTCGTTACATTTAAGAGGATTGGTTTAGTGATTATTGTGTGAATTACCAATATACCCCACTATCTTTCTTTTCATTTTTTTTAAATTATTATTATCAAATATAAAATGATATTTCAAAAATATTAATATAAAAAAATATTTATTTTTTGAATTATTTTGGTAACGAAAAACAATCATAGCATTACAGTATAAAATAACTACTAACAATGAAGCATAGAAAGTGTTAAAAGAGTGGAAGCACAATTAAAGCTGGGTCCGTGAAACTCTCTGTGTCCATTATCTAAAATGGATACATACCAACCACAATGCATTTATTCAGCCTCCGTCAAACCATGAACACTTCTTTCTACATACCTGTATTGATAGGGACCGAAAAAGATGTGTGCCTTCTTTCAAGATAAAATCGAATTTGAATTTTGTGTTAGATTTTTCTGTACTATCTATATACATACTGTCTTTAAAATATATTAATGACGGTATAAAAAATTTAGTAGAGAATCTGAAGTTATAATTTACATGTATATCATTTTTTCATGTTATTTAGTATTTTTGGTACACTATAATTTATCATAGTCAAAAGATTGTTAGGTTTTAGCATGAATGAGGACTAAAGCAAAGACAAGCTTAAAAGCAAAAGTAAAAACATATCCAGCACCTTCCAAGTTATACCCAACAATTTGGCCACCTCTTACATTAATGACATGCACATTTCCAATGTCTTCGTTGTTAAGTTATTTCATATCCACCCAACCAACCGGTATATGTCTTTGTTTACATACAAACTCCACAGTTACGTTAACATCTACAAAAATAACAATCAACTTATGAAGGATGTGCAATTTTTAATTAATACATTAATAATTGGATACCACATCTATACGTAATAATAAAAATATTTATTATACAGATTTATTTTCGTTAGGAAACTGTTTTCTGATAATATTTTGCATCTGTTGACATTCAACTTTTAAGGATATTTTATTATTAAAAAAAGTTACTTTTGTATATGTAAAGAAAGAGATAAATTAAAAAAATAAAATAGTGAGTATAGAATGTGTATAAAAATTTGTGGAGTGTCGAAATAATACTTTATTTTTTTTGTTTTCAGCGTCGAAATATGCGCAAATTGTGGACCGGAAATATCACGTTGTCGTTCCCTTTAATTTTCAACCATTCCCGTTGTCGTTCGGGTCCAGAAACTGGGAAAAGGGATAGAAATTTTGACCCAAGACTAAGGTAATACAATTAATTACCATTTAATTTCTCACCATTCAAATTACCTAAAGCACTCTAAGTAAATTAAACCAATTCATTAAACGAATCTAAACAATTGAAAACAAATAGAATGAAATTCAATAAATAAATAAACAAAAGCTACAACATCTTTATCAGACTGATCGAACTTCGTATTTGATTTTGAAAAATGATCTAACCCAGTTCAAACCAAATTTATACAAGTGAATATATTTTTAATTATAACTCATGTCTGTATATTTTACACAAATATTTATAAAAAAAAAATGACATGATTTCGACTTATTTATGAAACAGTATTAAAGAAATTGACTTTTTCTCCCAATAAATTCATGAATATTAATCACAAATTAAGACTTATTTGCTAACCATCGTAATCACGATGAGGATTATATACTAAAGTCGAATATCATGTATACGTCAACAGAATAGAAGTCTTCGTCAACTTAGACAAAAACAGTATCACCGGAACACAGAAAACAGTGGAACAGGAGTTCCTTTCGATTAAGGGTTTAGAGAGGTATTTGGTGAATCAAGGGTTTAGAAGGGTACTTGATGAAGTGAATTAAAAAAATAGTTATTATTAAATGACATGTGATCTGTGGGGGCAGGAAGTGAGAAAAAAAAAATTATACAATAGATTTGAATCCATCCGATAAAAATAAAATATACACTCTAGATATTTATTTTAACCTAAATTGAAGTAATATAAGTAATTTACAGTATTATCAAATAATCATGTCATTGAAATCAAAAAGACACACGGAAAAATAAACAATGGTAGGGATTTCTGTGGAATTGACTGATAAAGAGTCCTAAAAATTCAATACACGGATCTACATTTGGCTACTTGCAAGGAACAAAAACAAATTTGTGATTTGTAAATGAAATTTAAATTCAAATCATTAAGACGTTATGAATACTCTGTAATAGAATTGGAATCGTAAAAAAACCTAGAACAGTATGGCGAATATTACTGCAAGGCCAACCTAAAGAAGTTCTCTCCTCGCAGCATATCCATACTGCGACCGTTGCATGTTCTGGCGGCGCTTCTTGTACACTAACGCTCCCAACACAACCACGCCGGCAGCGACAATCACTCCCACCGCTATTCCCGCTTTCTTCCCGGAACTCATTCCTTCTGAGGACGATTTACCTCTGTCACCAGCCACATCGGCGTGGTTGACTCCGCCGTCATCTGCACCATTCGGAGACGGAGATGAAGCCGGCGAAGGAGATTGATTGTTCTGAGGCGGAGGAGCGGGCGGCGAATCGCGATGAGAAGGCGCGGGAGACGGAGATTGAGGCGAGCCGGAAGGGGAATTGTGGGAAGAAGGAGCAATATGAGGAGAATGAGAATGTGGAGGAGAAGAGGGAGAAATATCCGGAGGCGGAGCCGGCGCCGGTGATTCGGCGGTGGAAGCGATGTTGACTAAGAAAGAAAGAAGGAGAAGAAGAGCGGAGAATGCTGCGGGTGCAGGATTCGCCATTGAAGGGATTGAGTATGGATTGAAGAATGTTGGATCTGATATTGAAAGTGTGAAAGTGTTTGAGAGAAGTAGGAACTGTTTTGAAACGGGAACGGGAAATTGAGTGGTAGATCTGGAAAGTGTGAGGACAGAAAATGATGAGTTGGGGTTTATAAGGTAAGGCTTCGAGATTCGATATGATCCGAGGGTGCACGTTTAGACACGTGGAGAGAGTGGAAGATGAGAGTATTTTACTTCTGTTTTTGTGAAGCTTGAGAAGGAAGTGACTATTGTGTTTACCCTCGTTAATATTTTTAGATAGTTAATTTTTGTAATGATTAAAATACTATTAAAAATAGGTTATCAATTAGTACAAGTCAAAATAATATTTTTTTTATAAGAAGAACTTGACGACTTTAAATCATATAATTAATTATTTACTATTAATTATGATTATTATTATTTGGTTTTAGTATCAATTATGGGTACCTTTCAAAATGAAAATTACGTTGTAGGGTGAAATTGTACTTCAGCACTTAATTCCCGAAAGTTTATCAATGTCAACCCAAAGATGCAGATATTTTTTCGTTATAAAAATAATACATAATTAAAGTTTCGTTCGTGCTAGTTATTTATTTATTTATTTCAGTAAAAACAAAAATAAATTATCTTAGTAAGTTTCAATTTCTTTTTTATTTTTATGATCTAATTTTTCTGCTAATAAAATATTAATGTATACCATATATCACACACTTGTAAACTATGTATATATAATACACCTAACTTAAGAGTTTGTATTACATCTAAAACTCAACTCATTTTGTCACTTTCAAAAATGTAATTAAAAATAATTTAGATGTTTATTTCTATTTTCATATAATTTAAATAAAATAAAAATAATTATTTCAACAATAATTATAAAAATAAATTAGTATCGTTTAATTTTATTAATCTCACTTTTTAAATATTCTATTTTTAAATTTGATATCATGAATAAAAAAAATCTCATAAAAAAACCGTTAAAAATATTTTCAAAATAACATCATTAAATAGAATTAAATTGGTTTGATTTACTCTTTTAAAATGTTGGTGCAAGAAATTTTGTATTTATCAATTACTCTTGAAAGCTTAGACTTCTTCGTTTATTGTACAAATAATTAATGGTTTACTTTGACTAAGCTGGAATTCACCCTTTTTTTTTTCTTATTATGTTTTTGTCTCTATTTGTTTGTGTCGTGTACACCTTAAAACTGTTACTGGTCTTCGTTACTTTTTATTTAAAAAAAAATAAAAGTGATTATTAATTGCATTTTAGCACTGTTGTTGTGTGCCGTCGGAGACGGAAACGGACATTGAACTCAGTAAGATGAGTTGTAAAATTATATTAAAAAGGACAATATGCTTAACATCTCAAGCTATATGACTCGTTATGTGATGGATACCTTACACCATAATCAAACAATTCCTTCTTCCTTTTTGTAGTTTATTTCATTAAAATATAGTTTTTGTTAAAAAAAGAAGAAGTATAAGTAAAATTATCTCCTTGTATTAATCCTTTTAAAGTTAATTAAAATAATATTCAAAACTAATACCTTTTCTTTTATTATCATGAAAAAGATTATTAACTTCGATATGTAAATCAATTAAATAACAATCAAATAATTATAAAATTACTTAGAATCCCTTCATCATTACACTACATTACAACTGTCACCCTTCCACCACCACCGCTACACTACTATGCAAATAAAGAAGAAGAAAGAGAGAATGTTGTAGCGGAGGAAGAAGAAAGAAAATACAAAAAAAAAAAAAAGATACTCATTTTAAAAGCTTTTTCCATAATATACTTCATATATTTCAAAAAGTTGTTTCCAAAACCATATTTCGTGCATAAAAACTCATTCCAAAAGATATTTTATGTTCTGTAAAGTTTTTTTCAAAAATTTCATTTCAAAACTCATTTCATTAATTTTAAAAATTATGTTCCGGAAATCACATTTTGGAAATTTATTTCCAAAAATTTCATTTCAAAAATTATGTTATGAGAAGTTCTGAAAAATTTATTCTGGAAAGCTTGAAAAATATTTTCCAAAAATCACTTTTCCATAGGGTAAAATGGTCATTTCAGAAGTTTGAGAAGTTGTGCAAAGAAATTGTAGGAGCATAGAAAGTAAAAGAGCCTTTAGTTTTATGTTTCTTTTCGTTTTCGCCATCAATATTTGGAGTAGGACAAACCAACTGAAATTTCAGGACAGTTTCTACCTGCACCACCTCCACAACTTTTTTTTCCTTTTTTTCTTTGTGAATTCTACAATCTAAAGACAAAAAATACTTCTAAACCATGTAATTTAGAAACCATTTTCGTTTAGGAAAAGACTTTCAAGTTTTACAAAAGGTCAAATATAACTTTTTAATTATGTAATCCAGTTAATCCAGAATACAAATGACTTCCATATCGTGTAATTCAAAATTCAAATAACTTTCAAATTATTTCGAAAGTTATTTTTAACTTTCAAATTGTTCCGTTCCGAAAGTTATTTTAACTTCCAAATGGTTTGGAAAGTTATTTTTAACTTCCAAATTGTACGATCCAACTATCATTTTATCTCCGAGTGCTATTTTTGTTTTATGTTATTCACTATATCATCTATAATATATAACAATATATATAAAGGAGATTCCTTTTTTGTGTCCACTTTTTAAAATATCGATTTTATCCTTTAAATATAACAATTTATTAAATTTTCAAAAACTGACCGTTACTTTTACAAACTTTTTATAAAATCAGATGTCTCTCCTTCTTCTTTTCTTCTTTATTTATCAATGATTATTCTTTTATCTGTTCTGATATATTTCATTTTATTTTTAATAAATATAATTTTAATATATATATATATATATATATATATATATATATATATATATATATATATATATATATATATTAACTTAATAACATTATAATATTATCACCTACTAATATAATATCACGCATATTTAAAAAATGCATACACAGGCGCGATAACGCCTGTGTTACGTTAGTAATATATAAAGAGATTTCTCTTTTTTGTGTCCACATCTCAAAATATCAAATTTATTTTTTAAATATAATAATTTATTAAATTTTTAAAAAATGACCATTACTTTTAAATTTTTTTTTATAAAATCGACTATCTATGTTTTTTCTCTTTTTCTCTTCTTTTTTATTTATCAATAGTTATTCTTTATATCTTCTGATATATTTCACTTTAAATTTTTAATAAATATAATTTTAGTTTATATATTAACTTAATAACATTACAATATTATCACCTACTAATATAATATCACACATATTTAAACTTAAAAGGACTGTGTTTATGCTAATATTAATAAAAGATGTCACAATCCTAAATATTGGATTGACATGTTATCTCCACCAAGTAAAACGAGTATAGCTTTTAACTGAGACAGCTACTTATGGAAACAACATTAATCAGACAGTACCACCCTTCATTCTAAGGTGTCACTGCAAAATTTAGAATGGTTGGTATTTGGTGATGGACTAATAGTTGAGTTTATGAATGTCCTTTTGTCGGTAGTTTGGGAATGTCTAACAACTTTATTTGGAATGGTTGGTCATAGACTAAATAGTTGCATGACAAACTCATTTTTTCATTGAAAATCTTTTTTTTTTTTACTTATTATTTAATAGTTTTTATCAAAACAAAACTCAACCTAAGCACAACACAACCAATATTCTAATACAGAAATAAAATTGACAGCAGATAAAATAAAATTTTCGAATAATTCTTTTAGATTAAAGTCTCGCCCAAAATTCTAATACTCAGACATTAAAGTTGTAGAATCTAATACATGTGTTATCTCGTTTCTCCAATACCCTTTCCTTGGCTATTTGTCTTGGTCAGGGTGAGGGAAAGTGGACGGTGTTTCGCATCCAATCATTCCTTTGCTAAGTACCTTTTCACTCCGTTATCATCTGTCTGAACCCTACCTCTCATAAATAGAATTGCCCTTCAACTCTTACAATTCATCCTTCGAATCAGTGTGAGTGCTCTGGCTCTCCTTGACATCAGAACTATCGCTACTGGATTTAGAAGCTGTGGCTGGTTTCTGGAGCTGGAATGGGATTGATGCATGTTTCCTGAGGAACTTGTAAAAGGCTACCACTGTACGATCCACATCAACGGGAATCTGCATACATCATGAAACAGATACATATTAAATCATCTTATGATATAGTATAAAAAGATACAGGAAGCTAAATACTGTGCACTGTTGTTTCATACGTACAGGATCAGAACTCTTGTTTGCTGCTGGGTAGAAGAGAAGAGTGGGGAACCCATCAGCCTGCAAAGCGGAGAAAAATACTTAGTCAGTAAAACTCATCAAGTGTTAGAGCAATGCCAATTATTGAGAACAGTAATAGCACAAACTATACTATATTCTGTCAACATCTGGTGTAAATTTGGGTTTACCTTGGCCCTGGGATGCTCATTTGTTGTTCCGTCCATCTTGGCTATAACAATAGACTCAATGCTGCGAAGATGTTTAGCAAGCTTGTTGTATGTTGGTTCCAGAGATTGACAGTGGCCACACCAGGGAGCATAAATCTAATAATACGACAACCTAACATGAACAAGTTGCACAGCAAATACAATACTTGGAAACTAATGGGTTAGCATTGTACCTCAAGCAGAACATCCTTTGACTCGTCCAAGACAATGTCATCAAAGTTATTCCCAACAACTATTTTCACATCACCGTCATTCTGTCATCAGGCAAGTCAACATGTCAGGTATGAAATTTTCGCCAATAAAACATGGATGGACAACAAAAATAACTTACGCTTTCAGGAACTGGGTCTGACTTGAGGAAAGGTTTTAGCTTGTCTTCAAGAAAATCATTTCCAAACGCCTGAGAAGAAATAAAGAATACAACCTTTTAGCCACAATCTATTCTGAGCCTTACCAAAACATAGAAGAAAACATTTGTGCTTTTTCCATAATGTAGTAACAGAAATTAATAGAGCTCCCATGGTAAAAAAGGGCAAGAAGAATACCGTTATTTTGTCAACAGTCACATCTCCATCAAGCAAAAATTTTCTTCCATCGTCATTGCCGGTGTATCCAAGTACCTATGGTGGAAATTTGATCAGTTACTTAATATACTTCCTATGTTGACTCTAAACAACATATCAAGTGAAGAATCTCATGACTAAACCACACGATGAAATTAATAAATGAAGGGAAATTATTACTTTGGGGTCATTCCCAGTGATACCAAAATAATCTGCAACCGGCTTTCCAACTTCTTCATTATCCATTTCCACAAGAACAAATATCAGCTGCAACAGAACATTGTACAGTAGAAAATACATTATTGAGTCTTTAGCAGAAACTAAGCTTTGTGGGGGAAGGGTGGGTGAATGAGTTACAATTAAAATTAAAGAAAAAGAATTTTATTATTTCACAATTTTTAAATGATAACAGGAAGAGATGTCAAATTTCAGATATCTGAAGATTCAGTACTCAGCAATGGCAATACAAAATTTGTCTAGACTACATAGAAAGAGTGAAATAACAGAATTATTCAAGCAATATCACATGAGGAAATATACCTTGCCCTTAAAAAGTTTTGCAGATTCTTTAAATACTGGAAGAAACTTCTCTGTATCATTCGAAGTCGCAAACAGCAACAACTAAAAATGAAAATTTTAACACACAAGATTAGAAGTCAGTCACGATTCCATTTTCAAGGTATAATTGTTGCTGCATAGAAAATAAAACTAAATAGCGCAAGCAATTACCTGTTTCTTAATTTGACTTTCAAATATTGTCGGGGCACTTTCTCTTGTAAAAGTTGTAACCAAAGGAAGCTTGTTGGAGGATACAAATTCAGCTATTTCAGATTTCACAAATTTACCATCTGCAGAGACAGTGAAATATATATCTAAGTTTCTGACAAAAAATGAAAAAACAGAATATCACTTTTTTTTTTCCAAAGGGAAGGGAGGGAGAAGAACAAGGAACAAACCAAAATGGTTGAGTTTCTCCTCCTCTTTTTTGAGCAAGATCAAAGCAGGGCGTTTAACACTAGCATCAATATGGAAAAGCTTTGCCACCTCAGGTACCACAGTTTGGTAAAAATTGACACCATCCTCGAGCTTTGATGCTGCGGCTAGCTCATCACTCTCAGCACCCTGCACATTATAAAAAGATTAGCATTAACCAAAGATCAAGCCTAACAATCAACAGTATGATAGATTGAATTAGCAAAGGTCAGATCAATCACATCTTAATCCAGAAAACCAACAATGACAAATGGCCCTTTTATCTACAATGATTGATTTGGAAATGAAGCAATCTATCACTGTATCTTACTTTTACACAAAAACTTACCTTAGTATGAGCATGATGAAAGTAAGAGAACACAATCTACGCACTTGATTTTACATTATCATCTAGTTTAAATTTCCAAATACATTGAACTAACAAATTGCGTTTGAAAACTTACAACTAAAGAGTTGAGGAAGCCCAAAACAACTTTACTTTCGGCGGTCAATATGCGTTCAGCTTCATCCAAGGTGGTGATGTTGGACACACCAGGTCCTATCTTCTTCTTAATCCAAGTCACTATACCATCTCTGCATTGCAGAGCAACAAAGAAGTCAAACAGTCAATTCCAATTGAAAATTCAAAAACAATGCCACGCCAATTGAAAGCAAAATTCCATGATCGAAAACATGCAGCGGTTTTACTTGGTTCTTTGGCCAGTGTAAGGCTTGTGAACGCCATCGACGAAGAAGAAGACAGTGGGAAAGCCCTGGACATCGTACTCGTGCGCCAATTCGTTCTCGATGGTGGCGTCGACCTTGGCCAGAACAACGCCGTCGGGCTTAAGCTCCGTGGCAGCAGCGGCGTACTCGGGCGCGAGGGCCTGGCAGTGTCCGCACCAGGGGGCGTAGAACTCGACCAAGACGAAGCGGTTGTTCTCGATGACTGTGGTGAAGTTGCGCTCCTTCAAAACGACGACGTCCTTGTCGTCGATCGCGGGCTCCTTGAACGCCTCCTCGGTGGAGGAGTCGAAGCCGGAGAAGTCGCCAAAGTCATCGTCGTCGTCTTCATCGTCGTTGAAGTGGTCGGGATCTGGGAAGTGGTCGCGGTGCGAAGTGGCGGCGACGTCGTCAGGCTCCTCGAGGAAGCTGAGATCTTCATCGTCGTGGTTGTCGTTTTGGTTGTTTTTGTTGTCGTTTGGAGAAGGTTTGTCGGAGAGAGAGAGGGAGAGGGAGGAGAAGAGAAGAAGAGTGGCGAGAGAAAGCGAAAGGAGAAGTGTTTTACGAGTTAACATTGTGGATGTGATGAATATCGATTGGAACGCCGGTGGAATATGCGAGAAATTGGAGTTAGTGAAGTAAATGAATTCACTATTTGAGTCGTCAACCTTTGACCGACATCACTCTCTCCATCTCTCTTTCATTCAAGGAGATCATGCCATAAGACAGATCGTAATAAATATTTTATTTCAATAGATTCTTTTGTTTCAAGTTTTACATTATTTTTGTTTACTTTTATTTATAATATATATATATAATCTTTATTTTACAATCAATCATAAAATATACATATGATAAGAAAATCATATGATATGGATGTACCTTATCTAACATAGCAACTTGTTTAATTGTCTAAACCAAAACTCTACAAGTCATAAAAATATAGGAAATATCATTGCAATTCTTTTTAATAATTTAAATTAGTGATCCAAATTTCACAATATCATCAATTTCATCTTTCTTCCATGACTCTCAATCATGTTAATTTTTTTTTATATTTTACTCTAAAATTGAAGATGTATTGATGTATCGTAGTTTTGTGAGACAAATTAAATACACATTGAATCAAATATCTTTAAAAGAAATTACATTTTAAAATAAGTAAACCCCAAGTCTAAAAATAAAGGTCGTATGTTATTTTATCTACCATAGCTATTATGGATAAGTCAAATTAAAATTAACACATTAGTTTTTGAATTTGCTATTGTGGAAGCCATAAATCACCTTTCAAATTAGGTGATTGGTAAGTGGCTTACAAATTAACCTATTTAAAATTCGATAAAAGAAATATCTTTCAAATTATATAATTATTATTACAAATATTCAGTAAAATGATTAACATTTGGACAAAAACTAAGAGGAATGGTGAATTGGTTAATAAAAATTGTGCTTTAAAATTTTTTTCCTTTTAATATCAAAGACTAATTAAAAAATTTTCCTTTATTTTAATAATCACAATAGAATAAAGAGAGTATGAAAGATAAAATTGTACAATATATTTATACTGGTTGGATAAAAAATCTTTGTGTCCCGTTGTTAATCTCTCAATAACATATTAACTCAATTACTAAGATAAGAAATATTAGGGTTTAGAAAACATCTCCCTTGAAATCCACAAGGGATGAACACCTCTCTTGAATCACACAAACGATGAAGAAACACCTTCCTTGAATTACACAAGTAATGAACACTTCATTTGAATCACACAAAAGGATAATCGACTTCTTCTAGCAACAACAGCAACATTCAATCACTCAAGATCCCACTTGATGAAAGTTATTGCTCTAGGTTTTTCAAAGTCTTTCCATAGAGAGTTCTCAAGGACACAAACTTCTCTAACTTTTGTATTTTTCAAATGAAAGTTTACCACTTTATTTATAAAATCCTATTTAGAAATTATGTTAAGAATATGAAAAGTTAAGTTATAACTGCCATAGATAATCCATTATCAGAAGTGATAATCGAATATCACAAAAACTTTTCTAAAAACATTATTTTCGCTGTGATAATCTATTATTAGTCAGGATAATCGATTATCAGTAGGTGATAATCGATTATCACAAAGATTTTTCTTAAAAATCAGTTTTAACTAAGATAATCGATTATCACTAAGAATAATCATTATTCCAGTGAGTTTTGTAAATAAATAAAATTATCTTGGTGCTCTACTGCTTGAGCTTTGCCTTTTTACTATTGACATATTAATTTAACTATTTTAAATAATATACATATATTACAAGACCCTAATAACTAAACCCATAAGTTTTCAATGTATCTCTTGAATTGAATCATTTTGTTAAGTCTTCAACATTTTTTCATGCATCATAATTAAGTCTTTTATACTTCTTCATAAATTATCATCATCAAAACTCTTTATTGCAGAAAGATGTCCATCTTCTTCTTTTTGTCAACTATACAAAAAATAGTATTAATGCAAATTTACCTTTCACAATATTTATTAACAATAAAAAATCTTAAATCGTATTATGGTTTACCCAATCCACAAGATTTTTGATAACAAACATAAGAAAATTATACCAAAAATTGTGTTGGGAACCCACCAATATTCCTCTAAGTGTCAAAACGATCCACCGACACACCGATGGAGTCCCCTTGCCAATATAAAAGAAAGAGACACAAAGTTGTTTTTTTTTTAATCAAAATTTGTCTGAAAATTTTGAACAAAGATCCCGCATTTGAAAACAAATTGAAAAGAGTCTATCTCTTCACTTTTTTTCTTTCACCCTCGTCGTGATATAAAATTCACTAGCGTGTTTTGTCATAATTTATTCATACTAGAATCACATAAATCTGGAATAATATTTTAGATGGTGCGATTCATAGATTATATGATTTGAAATAAGATACATGATATAAAATATGATTTTAAATTGTGTAATTTGAAACAAGAATGGGACTATATAATTTTGGATTAACCTTAAATATTATTTAAGGCTATATAAAGTTCAAAACATGATTTAAAATACATTAGGGTAGTTTTAAATGGTATACTTTTAAAGGTCAATTAACCATGTTAGAACATTGCTTTGAATTGATTATGATGTGTTACGACTAAGACATGGAGGCCATTTCTCATATTACAGGATTAGAAGAAGAAATTATGGGGGTGCAGAAATAGAAACAGAAAAAATGAACCTTCGAATGATGGTGTTGGAGTGCATTATTTGGGCCTAGAATGGTTTGGGCAGTGCAACAAACAGGCCCAAACACGGAGAAGTAAGCGGCGAATACGACGTCGTGAGGAGCGGAGGCTTTTCCCGAAGCAAGATCGGGAGAGACAGGGCATTTGAAAGAGAAGTGTTGTTCCGATAAATCTGTTGCAGCGAACAAACAAAAAGGAAAGGATGATCAGCATTCTCACCCAGGTACGAATTCCTCTATCAAAACATGATCAGTTTAGGTTTTTGTTTTCTTTCAATTTAAAGGTGAGAATTTTAATGGTGGATTTTGGTTTGAAATAGGAACGGCTTCTGGGAGCTTCACTGGGAGTGGTATTGACGGGGGTGGTTGTGTTTGAGCAACGCAGATACATCTACTCCTCTATTTCCCAAAACCAATCTCAGGTACTACTCGCTTTTCCCCTCTTTCTTTACCTTATTCCTGTCTATTCAGTTTATCTAATTGCGTAGATGGAATCACCGATGCTAGATACACCAAATGAATTCACATTGTTATTGACTCTTGATTGAATGAGTGGTGTGGTGTGGCCTGCGCTGGTTTTACTTTTAAATTATAACTGCCATTCAAGTTTGGGCTGTCCTTTTTCTTATATACAAAACAATCCACAATTCGTTGTGTTTTGGAAGGGCTATTTGTTCGTTGTGTTTTATTCTGTGGTATGCTAAATGTTGTACATTTAATTTTTGTTAAAACTGGGTTTGGAAACTTTCACCTCAAGATTGCTTGTTGAAAACTTCATTTTATTTTTCTGCGTCTACAGACCCCTTTTTTTGTAAAATCTTTTTTATGGTATGTAGGGGTGCACTCGGGGAGCTGAAACTTGCCCCCGGGAATGCATTGAGTTACCTAAACCACCTCGTTGCTACATTTTTATGTTGTTGGCTAAACTGTTACATGGGAATAATTCCAAGGAAGAGATGGAATTGTTCACAATGTTCATGTTTGTCGTTGTGCATAATGTGAAGTTTTCCGGAGAATAAATATAATGAGACACAAGGTTTAGATAAGTTTGTTTTTTTGATGAAGATATCTATATGCATCCGAATCCTAAACTATACAGGAAATTAATAAAAGCCTAACTCGCTTTTACAGTAACTTGCACAATAGTTTGCACTTACATGTGCTTTATTATTCTTATGGAGATATCTCTTATACTTGGAATTTTGAATTACCGTCTAATTCAAACTACACTTTCCTGAGTTGCTCTATATTTGAAATACCGATCATTCATTCGTGTATGGTCACCCTTGAGAGTTAAACATCTCAAGTTTGAGTTATATGTTTAGAGTATGATTTGGTACTTTTAAATTATAACCTTTCAGCTTTCACTCTCTACCAGGTCAGAGAACCTATATTTGGAAAAAAATCACGTTCTGAATTTGCTCATAAGTGGAACAAAACAGTGGATCAGACATTTGGACCTTTGATAAAGTCCCTCAGCTCACGCGGATGGTAGAAATGTTATGAGCAAATTTATTTTAATATATCTCTTGTAATTGTGATATCAAAACATACCATACATGGCCTTATTTTACCTTGACATTTTAGATTTTTAAACGGTTGTGCACATGGACACACCAGATGATGTTTGAACACCAATGTAATGTATTCTGCAATACTTGGGTGTTGCTTTAATATTTGATCAACATACTTGATTTTTCTTCCTTGCAGCACACTAATATCTGAATATGAGAATTTACTTACGTTGTCCTTATGAATTAGCATTCCCTAGTTGCCTATTGCCAATAAATTGTAAATGCACTTAATGATTTGCGCACTGATAAGCAATGTTTTGCTGTGATTATATGGCTTTGGAGTGTGGACAGTTTTCATGTTCAAGTTCTACGAGGAAAGCTATTTAAATGAATGAAACAACAGTTTAGAATTTGAATGGAAATTGACCACCTTTGTTGGGAAATTGATAAGAATATCAATAGTTCCCAGAGAATAAGTCATTTCAACGTTGTTTTAATTTTTATTCAGATACTTATGGGAATGTCTTCGTTGATGAAGTGTAACAGTGAAACATGAAGATCTATTTTATCGTATGTTTCTTTTAGTAAAGTAATTTTTTAATTTAACTTTGTCAATATAAAATTGGTAGCAGGAACTTTTATAGACTGCAGAAGATTGTATTCCTACGGGCTTGACTGTCTGCTACATACTTTACTGTAGTAGCTGATGTTGATGTGATTAACCAGATAGGATAAAATCTTCGGTTTAGTATCACAAACGAGAAGCCTGTCAAAACTGTGAATAAGTTCATCGATTGTCTGCTTGCAGTGAGTTCAGGATTCATGTTCGTAACTTATGTTGAGAGATGATAGGAGCACATTTTTTAACACTCCTTCCAATACAAACTCTTCGTGGGTTCACGTGAATTTCAACCAATTAGAATGTGTTTAAAGGTAGTTTTAGAATATAAGTTTTTAGCACTCTTTCTGTGTGTTTGATTCTGTCCAGATTCTGTGATAGACCTGCTATTTTGTGTCTGATATTGCCTCGCGTTGAACTATGTTATTATTTTCAGTAGATGGTAAGAAATTGGAAACACTTGACTATAATAACTGTGAAAACATCCATATTTGATATTAGTCACTATGACAACCGTAGTTACATTGTTAATCATGAACACTGGAAATGGAACTATTGCTAACAAATAAGAAAATAAGATACACACATATGGTTAAAGAAACGATTTTTTGGAAACTTAGGCAAAGTGGAAGAGTATTTATGCCTTGTTCTAAGCTTGGTTGTGATGTGATTAAACAAAAGCACATCAAGCATGAGATTGAGCACTACTACTTGCTCGATTCATGTTGGCTTGGCGAGTGACCTTTACATAGTAGATTCCCATAGCTAAAAGCACAACAAAAGCAAAAACAGTGATAATGGCAGCTACACCCCCAGCTCCGATTTGTTTCCCACCTTTCTGCATTGCTGAAGCTTTGTTTTGATATATTTGAGTGCCATCCACTTGAGCTGCTAGAGGCAGTGGTGAACATTTGGATGCTGCACACGAGTCTCTACTCTGAGGCTTTTGAGCATTGGGATGAAAAAAGTCATATGCTGCTGGTGGAAAAGCTATGGGACTCTCATAAGCAAGCCCGTGAGGGGCCCTTTCTTGCCCTCTAGCAATAGATAAAATTGCTAGAGAAAGGAGGAAGAGGAAGGAAAAACCAATAGAACTCATGTTTCTCTTTTGTTTTGTGTAGATCACTTGAAACCAGAGAACGAGATAGCTTTTGGATAAAGCTTGTAGGTGGGTGCTCTGGCTTTTATAAATGTGTTGAGGTTCTGAACAAATGGTTGTTCCTTGGAGTAATTATAATAGAGGGAACATAATTGTGGATTTTGCTTTCAACAGACCCTAACCCCAACATTGAATCATTTGCTATTCCCAAACTGCCCATGGCTATATGTTACACACGTATATAAATGGTTCACAATGACACCCCTTTAAAGATTGCATTGATTGAAGCAGCAGTGGCATTACTGTCATAATTGTTCTGATAACAGCACAATCTTATTGCTTTATTTATTAGCTAGAGGTGGCTCAAGTGTACTTATTTTTTCATGATTGTGCTCAAGTGTCTTACTCTAATGCATACAGATACAATACAGAGTAAGCACAAAGAAGATTAGAACATTAATTGGCACCCTTGCATAATTAGAGCAATAACTTCCCATCTCAAGAGAGTGGGAAAAAAAATCTGCATATGTGCAAGTATTTCAGCATGACACTATTAGGCTTCTCATACTTTATCACAAAAAAGTTTTGTACTTTGCTTTGTCCCAAAGTGGAAGACAATAATTAATTGTAGCATAAGGTTGGCTTAGCTTAGAGGGCCAGCAAAGGGCATTGCTGGCCTGCTCCGTCACATTATTGCTAGGGCACAAAACGCATGCAAGAATTGAATACCAAATGCATTCTGTTCTTCATTAGCCACACACACACTATATGTGAAAATCATAGTGATGTTAATTCAAAATCATCTCAGCTTTCATGCTTTCTCCACTTTCTCTATGCCTCCTATTGTGACTCTCTTTAATCCTTCCTTCTCCATGGCAGCACTCAGAGATTCTCTATCAGAAGTGTCAAAATCTGCTAATTCAAATCTTTTCATTCATGTTGAGTTTTGGTAAAATGGCAGTAAAACATTTTAATTCATATTTTGTTATTAAATATATTAAAATCAATGAAATATTGGAATACTCAACTATATGACTCATTGAGATTGCGGTATAAGATTAAATCACAAACAATTATATTTAATTGTATATACTCAACAAATTCCTAGGCATTAGATAATTTTTTTTAGTAAGCTAATCATTAAGAAGTGTCAAAATAGTTAAGATAGAATAAGGCAAAAAAAAAAATTACATGAAAAGTGTGTGAGTAAAAAAAAAAGGAAAAGGTTTTTTTTTTTTTTTTATAAAAGTAAAAAAAAAAAAAAGAAAGGTTGGTTTACTTTTATTTTTGGATAATTTGACATACGTTTTTTTAAAAATTAATTAACATGTTGTGAGAGTAAAAAAAGTTGGTTTACTCTGTATTTGTTATTTGTTTTTGGACGAGTTGTCATTTTTTTATTTAAATTAGTTAACATGACCTTTTCTTTGTGAGAGTAAAAAAAAGGTTTGTTTACCATTAACTTGGTCACTTCCATTCGTAACAAAAAGAAGTGAGATTGTATGATAAACTAACAAAATAATTAAAGAAAAAAATTGAATTAGAAATAATTAAGAAAAGATAATTTCTTAATCACTACTAAGAAGTACCAGTATAAAATCAACATGTAATTTTTAATAAAAAATAATTAAACAAAAAAAATTATTTTAAAGATGATATCTATCCCACATTTTAATAAGTTAAGTGTTTGCCACAAAATCCATGCATTGAATCTAAATGAAGTGAATGGTGTAGAAAAAACAGGGAATTGTGTACATGATCTCCGTATCTTGATATTTTTTTCTTCGCATTTTGAAACTTATCTTCACATAAAGTACACAGATTCGTTAAGAAATGCACTCAAGTTTTTAAATTAGTTTACTAATAAAGATTTACGTAAAAAAATCACGTACAATAGTTAAGGAATCACGTTCTTTTAATTATATTATTTAAAATTTTAGAATCATCTTACCATAAAAACCACGTTCGATCTCAAATAGTTTGAGTTAAATCATATACTTTTGGAATTCTACCACTTCATCTTCTTTTGCAAACTTTATTATTACATTTTTTTACACGTTTTACCAACGTATAACATTTCATTGTACTTTTGTAATTATGAAAATTGATTCTTTTAGAATTAAAATTATAATTCAAAAATCAAAATCTTCATTAATGATACATTTGTTTTCTAGTTTGCATCTAGTTGATTTTAGTTTAATAATCCTCATTAATATATCAATAAAGTTCTTTATACATTCACCTATTTTTAAATCCTTTCAATATTACATAATCGTTTATGAGACGTACTAACATTTATATAATTAACCTCGATTCCTAAGTAATGTTAAATTTAGTAAGTGTAGCGGAATAATAATTAATGATAAAAAAGTACAAAATATCACGATGGTATGTGTTTGAAATTTGAGTCTTTTTTTTCTTACTTTCATTTTTATTGTCTGTGCCATGTAATAAGGAAATTTTCACCGTCATCCAAGCATTATGTAGATGATGAGTTCATCAAATTTTATGATAATACTTTAAATTCTATTAATCATATCTTCTATTTTACTAATAGTGTAATTTCCTACACTATTACTACATGAAAAAATTAACTCATATATTAACATTTTAAAGTAAAGATAGTATATGAAAATAAACTTAAAATGGCTACCATGACTAAGCTTAATTGAAATAGAACATTACCTACATTCTTAAATATAGATTAATTATCAATAAATAATAAAATAAAATAAAAAAATTTCTATCACTTTAATTATATAATACTACAATAATGGAGAGAGATTAAGGTAGTGCTCGTTTGCACTGATTTTACAAATTCACTGATTGTTACTTTTCATGTTCTATTACACTGATTTAAAAACATATACGACAACAGATTTGAAGGATTGAATAAAATTTCCATCCACACTAAAATACGAAGATTTGCAGAAATAATAACTAATTTTACCATTTTAATCATCTCTTATATTTTTTTCTTTCACAACATTTCAAATATTAAAAATTAAAAATTATATTATTCTTAAATTATAATTAAAATATATATTATTAATAATTATATACAATTATTATTATTTTATTATATATAAATATACGTAACCGGTTACGTAACATATATAATAACATATATTATATATGTTATGTAACCGGTTACGTATATTTATATATAATAAAATAATAATAATAAATAATATATTTATATATATATATATATATATATATATATATATATATATTTATTAAAATTAATATGTATATTTATAATAATAAATAATAATTTATATATAATAATTAATAATATATGTCTAATAAATTATTAATAATCAATATATAATAAATAATATATAATAATAATATTAGTTATTAACTACTAATATTAAATAATAATAATTATTAAAAAATTAATTATAATAATATAATAATTTATTTTTGTATTAATTTTTATTAGTTATTTAAATGATTGTTTTTAAAATGTAATATTTTTAACTAATTTAAAAATTGTTTAATATATTTTTATATTAAGGGTATTTTAGTAATTACAAAATTTTATTTATTATAATTTTTTATTTTATCTATCACATCAATTAAATCTTTCATTAATTTTCATAAAATTTATCTCCAAAACCATTCACTATACTCTTTAAATCTACTTAAAAAAATACAAAAATTCATCTACTCAAATTTATACAAATCTATCTTTCCACTCTTCCCTATATCCACTCCCTCGTACGAACACAACCTAAGAAAAATTGGGGATGAAAAAGTTGGAAAAGGAAGTGAAGAAAATCAGAGCATGAATGAGAATGATACTAACCTTTACAAATAGATAAAACGTTTGATTGTGGTTTCAGAATAACATTTACTTTATTTTTAGAATTAGTAAGCACTAGAATATGCTTTAGTTGATTTTTTTTTTTCAAAACATAAAAAAAGATAGATGTATGGAGAAAAATAAGGAATAAACATTACTATCAATTGAAAGCATTAAAGTTGATCAATTATCAATCAAAAACACGAGTATGACATGGAATAAATTTATGATTCTCCGTTGAAAAATGAGTAGTGATAATAAAAGATATGTGTGAACTTTTAAAATTCCAAATTCTTTCTCACTTTCTTTGTGACTTTTTTTTAAAATAGATTTGACTAATATTCACGTATCAAGGTGAATTTTTGGTTTTTCAAAATTTTATTCTTTTTGAATTTGAAAACATTTTTTTACAATTTTGTTGATCAATTAATAAAGTGTATTTGAGATGTTAAGAATTAAAATTTTTCAAATTATCAAAATAACAAAAAGAAAGATAAAGAAACATACAAATGTATACACATCTAGACAATCTATAGCAACCTGAAGTATAAGATTTTTGCTATATTAAATATAGTTTACAATATTATCACCCAATTTATTTACCTTTTATCAAATTATGTCGTAACAAAAGCGGATTTAGTTTATCTAATAATAGTGGAGCTTTTAAGTGGAACACGTAGTTTAATTGTGGAGCTTTTATTATGATTTTTTATTATCATAAATTATAATTTAATTAAATTATCTTATTTATTATAATTACTTTTCAAAAAATTTATTCCTAATTAATTTATAAATATTAAATTAAACATATATTTTCTGAAATTTATATTCAAATCATTTTATAGTAAAAATTAAACTCTTAATAAAATAATTTATGATAAATAAATATACAAATCTATAAAACTAGAAAAAATGTTGTTAAGAACTCGTTTTTAAAAGGTTTAAATATACATTTGGTCCCTATTTTTGTTCATTTTATTCAATTTGGTCCCTATTTTCGTTTTATATTCAATTAGGTCCTCGTTTTCGTCAAGTTGTGGTCAATTTGGTCCTTTTCACTAACGTGTTTAAATAGTTAAGTTTTTGAACAGTACATGCCACGTGTCAGCTCCTGGTTTTTCTGATTTTTTTAAATTTTTTTTTAAATTTTTTTAAATTTTTTTAATTTTTTTAATTTAAAAAATATGGTCCACGTGTCAAGTCACAGTTGTGCCACGTGTCAATGCTAGTGCCACGTGTCAGTTTGTGGTAGTATTATTTTTTTTGTTCAATTTAGTCTCTATATTCGTTATTTTTGTTCAATTTAGTCCCTATATTCGTTATTTTTTTTTATTTAGTCCTAAATTTTGTTAAAATAAAACCATTTAATTTTTATAATTGACATTATTATTATTTATTTTTTAAATTTAATTATAAATTATAATATTTAATTATTAATTGAATATAATTCTTAGATTCAATTGTTAAATAGAATATAATTATTTAAATATTATTAAAATATAATTATTAAAATTTTAAAA
>Ga0214544_1004458_pt1 | contig 28122 bp, 12 predicted proteins | sample CNSS3metaG_FD_160074 | JGI IMG/M metagenome (GOLD analysis project Ga0214544, IMG submission 160074) | Root nodule microbial communities from cowpea collected in UCLA plant growth center, Los Angeles, California, USA - CNSS3 | ecosystem: Host-associated > Plants > Roots > Nodule | place: USA...
TATATATATATATATATATATATATATATATATATATATATATATATATATATAACAATATATAATAATTATCACCAATTTTTGTGTCCACTTTTCAAAATACTAATTTTATCTTTTAAATATAATAATTTATTAAATTTTTAAAAATTGACCGTTATTTTTACAAACTTTTTATAAAATCAGATGTCTCTCTTCTTCTCTTTTTCTTTATTTATCAATGATTATTCTTTTATTTGTTATGATATATTTCACTTTATTTTTAATAAATATAATTTTAATATATATTAACTTAATAACATTATAATATTATTACATACTAATATAATATCATGCATATTTAAAAAATACATACACACAAGCGCGATAGCGCCTGTGTTACGCTAGTATAAATAATGATGTTTATGTTTCTTATAATTTTAAGTAGATATTAATTTCATCATTTATAAATATTTTTTTTATTTTAAAAATTATATTTACTAAAATTAAACTAAAAAATATGTAAATAAAATTAAAGTTTCATAATAAAAAATAAACAACTATATTATAAAAGAAAGTTAAAAAACAAAAAAAGTGTATCACTTTATTGAAATCTAGAGTTACATATTAAAAATGTTCTATACATATAATTAAGGAAAACATTTTATTTTTCTTATATACTTTCTTGATACGATTTTTTTAAGTAACGCATCCCTTTGAATTTTTTGTTATTATATAGGCTTTGCAAATACGACTATTACTTCGTATATTTTTCAGTAATGATATAAAATGTTTCTTTGATTTTGATTTGATATGGTATTACAAATCTTCTTGAACGACTAGGAAAAATTCTTTATTTTCTTATACGTAAAAATTGCCTTGGTTAATGCATATTATTTTAAACATTTACAATCACAAGATAAACTGACTCTTTATATTATTGTTATTACGTAAAAACTAGTAAAAACATAATTACGCGCAGGTATGTTTTTTTTCTTTTCATTATAGTAAAAATTTATTAAAAATAAAATAAATTTTATTGAAAATAATTATAAAACTAAATAATTTATATTTTTTTATTACGTAAGTAGTTTTTTATTATAAATAATTATTCAAATTCAATAAATAATTATTAAAAAGGTAAAATTAGAAAATAATTTTTTATTATAAGTAATTATTTAAATTTAAAAAGGTGATTAACAAAAACTAAAATTAAAAAAAAATGTAAATACAAAAAAAAAATGAATTAACTTTATATAATATATAGACAGTATTTGTCATCACGTCCTTTTAACGCAAGCATTAATCAATAACAAGATCGAAAAACTTGTTATTTTACTTTTATCAACTAATTTATGAAACACTTTTAATCCAATAAATTAGTATAAACATGAAATTTTACCTTATTAACCTAAAATTAGTTCGTCATATCACAATATACCATCAAATTCGGATATTTAAAAAGATGAGAACATAATTCTTTAGTCTCGCAGAATTAAAGTTAAAGACGAAGAACTTAGATTGATCATAAGTAAAATTTGGATTAAGCAATAGGCATAATTAACAAGTATTTGATTTGGAATGATTTATTGATTGATAAATTGAGAGAATTGTTAACAAGAACCCCATTGTTCCCTTTTATCCCAATTGGAATTGTCCCAACTATGATACAAACCATCTGCTCTAACAGACCAATAAATGCTTTGATGTCCTTCTTCGGTAGCAGGTTTCACACTGAACGTTGCACATTGCTTCCATTTGAATACAGCAGAATGGTTCTCCATGTTCAGAAATTTTAGGTACGCATTCCTATTTCCAGGACGAATTTCCACTGGTTTTCTCTCAAAATCAGCAAAAAGTAACAGTTCTGGTGAGGCTGGTGGCAAGTCGTTCTCAATGGAAAGCCTTATAATGTTTATATCTACATAACTGTTTGAGTCAGAATATGCAGAGATCCAACTCTGCAAATTCAAACACACTGCAAACAAAACCAGAAAGGAAACACGAATTGAGATTGAGATCCACATTTTATGTGTTCTGTCCTCTACGATTTTGATTATATATATTGTAGATGAGTTTCATTCGTTCAAAAACTTTTGATTCATTTGGTTTTGTCTACATGTAATTTATTAGGTAATTTATTGAAATATTAATTATTCAGATGATCCTATTTTGGTAGGTGTGTTAATTTGGTCTCAATTTTTTAAAATGTTTCAATTGTATTCTAACTTAGGGAGAAGTGATTCAATTAGTTTCTTTTAAACAAAAATTGTGTCATTTGTTAATATGTGGTTTTTTAAAAAAAAGACTAATTTTTTTAAAAAAAATTGTGTAAAAGTTTTTGTTGTCACATATCAGGTTATTGGTATGAAACGCGATGACCCCGTTTATCTTACATGACAGGACATTGTCTATTACATGTCTGTGTCACATGTTATTGTCTTGATTTCAATCCAATTTTTATATATGTCTCTTTGATTTAATTTAATTTTTACATATATTTCTTTCATACAATTTAGTTACAACTTTTTTTTAAATAGAACAATATTATTCCTCTCTCTAAATTGAAGTCAAATTTATTATATGTATAAATATTTTACAAATATTTTTTTATTAAAAGTAACATTTAACGTATTATACTTTTTTATTAAAAGTAATGTTTTAAACTCTAACGGTGATATGATATAACTTGTGCATTCATTCATTTGTATTTTTTTTTTATGTATCTAAATTAAATATTATTTTTATTATATTTAAATGAATAATCTATTTGAATAAGTATAATTATTTGTTTAATTATCTAGAATCATAAATATAACATTTAAATAAAAAATAAACTTAACTTAAGGAAAACCAAATAATTAATTATAAGTTTTTTTTTACTGAAATTAATTAATACAAATAGAGATAATAATAAAATTAAAAAATTAATATTTATATATAACATTAACATAAATTATTAATGATACCTAATAAAATAAAATGATTATATCATTAAAATTTATAATCAAATTTTGTAATTATATAATATATTAGGATGAATCGAATATTTTTGTCATGAATCAAACACAAGACATATTTTACAATATAATATTATTTCGTAAGTGCCAACTAATATTTTAGTGAAGAAAAGTAATTTTTTTAACTATTAAATTTTGATAATTTTTTTCTACTTTCTGAGTTAACATTTTTTAAGTGATTTTCTATTTTTATATTTTTTATTTCTCTATATTTCAAAACCAATTAGAAGATATCACCTAAAATTATAAAAAAAAATTTGTCAAAATATCATTATCTTTTAGTGAATCATTCTACTTAGGTTATCATTTTTTTCGTTTAAATTTGTATTAAAGATATTAATATAATTATTACATAGAAATAATTTTTGTCATCGCGTTCTTTTAATGCAAGCAATAATCAATAAGATTAAAAAACTCAATCTTCGAAAAATGCACAACATAATTATTTAGTGAGGGAGAATCAAAATTGAAGACGAAGAACTTAGATTATGATGATAATTAAAATTTGGATTAAGCAATGGAGAAAATTAACAGCTATTTGCTTTGGTATGATTTATTGATCAATAAATGAGAGAAATGTTAACAAGGAACCCAATTCCCCCTTTTATCCCAAGCTTTAGAGTCCCAACTATGATATACACCATCTGTTCTAACAGACCAAAAAATACGTTGATGTCCTTTTTCGTTACCTAGTATCAAATCCACCAGAGTGGTTCCCCATGCCCAACAATTTTACGTAAGCATTCCCATTTCCAGGGCGAATTTCCACATCTTCATCCTCAAAATCAGCATAAAAGAACAATTTTGCTGAACCTGGAGACAAGTCGTTCTCAATGGAAATGCCTATAACGTTTATATCAATCGAACCCTTTGAGTCAGAATTTGCAGAGACCAAACTATGTAAATTCAAACACACTGCGAACAAAACCATAAACAAAACACAAATTGAGTTTGAGGTCGACATTTTTTGTACTCTGTAACGACTCTATAGATGAGTTTCATTCCCTCCAACACTTTTCATTCATTTGATTCTCTCTACATGGAATTTGTTTAAATTCACAACGTTTCATTTATTGAAATGATTATCTTATTGATTTTTTTTTACTTCTGTTTAGTTGACTTTGATAGTTCTTTTTAAGCAAAAATAATTATTTATATGAAAAAACATATATAATGTTTCTAATTAAAGTAGAGTAATTTCCTTAAAAAAACGTCATATAGAGGAAAGAAATAAAAAGCATTTAATACTTGTTTGAATACATGTAAAATTAATTTAATGTTTGATTTAATAAACTTAATTAAGTTTCCAATTCATTTTGATTTAAATATTTTTAATTGTCTATATATTATAACTTTTAGATGGTACATAAAAGCTATCATATTAAAATAAATAATTAATTAACTTTTCTTTTCAAAAATAACGGCTAGATATAATGTTTTTACTGCTATTTTTAGAAAATTACGCACACATATATATTTCTCTCGTTTTTGTGATTAAATACTTATATAAATAATAAAATTATATATATTTGGGCTACTCAATTAATATATATGTAATATTACTTATTGAATTCTATTATGTTATTTGGTCCTTATAAATACAACACTGATCTCTTTATATACATAATATCGTAATTTATTTTTAAATGTAAAATAATATATATATATTTATATATATATATATATATATATATATATATATATATATATATATATATATATATATATATATATATATATCAATATAATGATGTTTATATTTCCTATAATTTTAAGTAGATATTAATTTGATCATTTATACATATTTTTTTTATTTTAAAAATTATATTTACTAAAATTAAACTAAAAAATATGTAAATAAAATTAAAGTCTCATAATAAAAAATAAACAACTATTTTATAAAATTTAAAAAAAAACAAAAAACAAAAATAAATAAAGTGTATCACTTTATTGAAATCTAGAGTTACATATTAAAAATGTTCTATACATATAATTAAGGAAAGCATTTTATTTTTCTTATATGCTTTCTTGATAGGTTTTTTTTAAGTAACGCATCCCTTTGAATTTTTGGTTATTATATAGGCTTGCAAATACGACTATTACTTCGTATATTTTTCAGTAATGATATACAATGTTTCTTTGGTTTTGATTTGATATCGTATTATAAATCTTCTTGAACGACTTGGAAAAATTATTTACTTTCTTATACGTAAAAATTGCCTTGGTTAATGCATATTATTTTAAACATTTACAATCACAAAAATAATCTAACTCTTGATATTATTGTTAGTACGTAAAAACTAGTAAGAACATAATTACGGGCAAGTTTTTTTTTTCATTATAGTAAAAATCTATTAAAAATAAATAATTTTTATTGAAAATAATTATAAAAAAATTATATAATTTTTTTATCATGTAGTAGTTTTTTATTATAAATAATTATGAAAATTAAAAAAAATTAAAAAAAATAGTTCTTTATTTTAAGTTATTATTTGAATTTAAAAAGGTGATTAACAAAAACTAAAACTAAAAAAAATGAAAATAACAAAAAAGTGAATTATCTTTATATAATAATAAAGATAATATTTGTCATCACGTCCTTTTAACGCAAGCATTAACCAATAATAAGATTTGAAAACTCAAACTTGTTTTTTTACTTCTACCAACAAATTTATCAAACACTATTAATCTAATAAATTAGTTTAAAACATAAAATTTTACCTTATGAACTAAAAACTAACTCGTCATATCAGAGTCAATACACAATCACATTCTGATATTTAAAAAATATCACAACATAATTCTTTAGTTATGCAGAATAAAAATTAAAGACAGAGAATTTAGATCGATCATAATTAAAATTTGGGTTAAACAATACAGATAATTAACAGTATTCGATTTCCTATGATTTATTGATCAACGGAAATGCCTAGAACGTTCATATCTATAGAACCGTTTAAATCAGAATATGCAGAGATCCAACTCTGCAAATTCAAACACACTGTAAAAAAAACCAGAAAGAAAACTCGAATTGCGATGGAGATCGACATTTTCTGTGCTCTATCATTTACGATTTTGCTTCTATCAATATATAGGTGTTTGTGGGGCCTCTCTTGATGAGTTTCATTCAGTCAAGGACCATTATGATTCATTTGATTTTGTCTACATGTTATTTATTTAAATTTAAATTTAGCTTTGATCCTAATTAACGGATTTTGGTGTCATTCTCATTATATATAAAAATCTAAATAAGGCCATAACTAAAATATTAATGGTGTTTCATAAAATTATTAATTCAGATAACTGGAAAAAAATTGTAAAATGACCAAAACATGTTATACAAAAGCCCAAATTAGACCATAACTGAAAAATTAATAGTGTTTCACAAAATTATTAATCTAAATAACAGAAAAAAAAAATTGTAAAATAATAAAAACATGTTATTGTGTAAAGAAAAATAATTGTAACAATTTCATAATATAAAGATATTATGATATAACGATATAAAAATATAATAATATGACTATATAACAATATGATTACAATATGATATAACACTAACACGACATATGACATGAAGTTAACATGATATAACGATAACACAATATATGATATGACAATGTAACAATATGACGATACAACAATATAACATCTCTTCCCTCAATTCTATATGAATAACTTTTCTATTAAATATAAACTTCATTAAGTTATAGAGCTTCTAGATAAATCTAGATTATATCTTATCATTTTTTTTTTTACTTAAACTCCGAAATTTAGCCTTTGTCTTCTTTAATTTAATTGAGAAAAAAAATTAATTGGGAAAAAAAAATACATAAATCGAATATAAAATCGAAAGGATTCACAATCAATTCCAATCCAATGAAGAAAAAAATATTGTTTCAAAAGGACATTAATTACTAATATTCGAATAAAGAAAGATTATTTCTAGAAATACATCGATGAGCAATTCGAGTTATGACTATAATATTCAAATTTTGAAATAAAAAATGTCCCATCTATAAAAATAAAAATTGAAATATTTTGAAAAAAACAATATTTTTTGTCAAAATATTTCAATTGGTACACTAAATAAATAGTACAATTATGAAACTTTTTGTACAATTTTATTTTTAATATAACAATGTAACGATATAACGTTAAAATTATAAAATTTTATACTAATAAATTATTAAATTATAAATTATAAATCATAAAATATAAAATTTTAATTTATAATTTATAATTTTTTAAAAGTAATAAATTAATAAAATTACGATAATTTAAACAGGTAACATGTTAAAATAATAATCATATCTGCCACTTAAAACTTAATGACTATCATTTAAGTCAACAGAACAAAATTAAAAAAATATTCAATTGAAAATTTTAAATGTATTAAATACTCGATAAACCATAAAAAATTAGAAATTCAAATGAAAGTTTTCAATTTTTTTATCGTAACATACAACATAATAAAACTTTACTAAAATATATATATATATATATATATATATATATATATATATATATATTTCAGAAAAAATAATATTAATTTATTAAAAAGAAAACATCATTTAAATTATAAAAAAAAATAAGCATCTAATACATTTGGGACACCGGTGAAATTTATATATAGCGGAAATATACCGCATATATATTTCTATTTGTATTTCAAGAAAGTAGAATAATCTCTTAAAAAAAACATCAGTAAAAAGTGTAAAGAAAAGAAAAAAAATATATATTTAATATTGTTTCAATACATAAGAAATTTTCGTTTAATATTTTATTTATCAAACTTAATTAAGTTTTAATTTTTTTTCTAATTTCAATATTTTTAATTGTGTCTATTATAACTTTTAGATGATAACATAGGAACTATACTTTTTACATAGCAAGTTTTCGATAAAACAATAAAAAAAATAAAATGGGTTACGTGTGTATGCATACGTGTTCAATATTTTTATGATATAAAAGAATAATTAAATTATTATATTATTACTATCATAGTGTATATATTTTCAATTGTATTTCAAGAAAGCATAGTAAGTTCACTCGAAAAAGTCATTAAAGGAATAGAAAAAAAAAAAAAAAAAAAAAACATTTATCACTTGTTTTGGATACAAGTGAAATTTATATGTAGTGAAAATGTACAGTGCATACATTTCAATTTGTATTTCAAGGAAGCATAGTAACTTCTTTAAAAAAACGTCACCAATAGTATAGAGAAAAAAAAACATTTAATACTTGTTTGCATATGTGAAATTCATTTAATATTTTATTTATTAAACTTAATTATGTTTTAATGTTTAATTTAAATATTTGTAATTGTGTTTCAATAAAGAAGAGTAATTTATTTAAAAAAATACTTAATAGTTTTTTGATACATGTGAAATTGATATGCAGTGGGAATATATGGTGTATAAAATTCCATTTGTATTTTAACCATTTACAAGAGGTGCGAAGTTACCAGTTCAGTTGCTTCTTCAACCATTCACAATCAGTGCTTTTAAATCTTCAACCATACACGAATGCTTAAACAACACCAAAACACAAGCACTGGGATAAAAACATGCTCGGTATGAATTCCAATAATCAAAGAAGACCAGATCTGAAAAACTGCAATATATTTAACTTAAACTTCTCAGAAAACACAAAATATCATTACAGAGCAAAGATTCAAAATATACATCAAAAAACCCTAACCCTGGTGAAACAGCTTAAGAACTGGTAAATTTGGTGACAGCCTTGGTGCCTTCAGAGACGGCGTGCTTAGCTAGTTCACCGGGAAGAACAAGACGAACAGCGGTCTGGATCTCCCGCGATGTGATAGTAGGCTTCTTGTTGTAACGAGCGAGCCTCGATGATTCTTGAGCGAGCTTCTCAAATATGTCATTGATGAAGCTGTTCATGATCCCCATTGCCTTGCTGGAGATTCCAATGTCAGGGTGAACCTGCTTCAGAACCTTGAAGATATAGATTTTGTAGGTCTCCACATTCTTCGCTTTTCTCTTCTTCTTCTTGTCACCGGAGGTAGCATCCTTAGGGATCTTCTTCTCCGCCTTCGCTTTCTCCAGTGTCTTCTCTGCGGGTTTTTTCTCAGCAGGTTTCTTCTCACCCTTGGCCATGGATTGATAAAGAAGAAGGTTTGAGAGGTTTTGAGAGAAAATGAGGAGAATACAAAGGTTCAGTGATGTGATGTATGTAGCATAAAAGGTGTTGAGTGGTTTATATAACAATGGTTCCTGGAAGCTGATTGGTTGGGCTTGTGTCACACGGATCCATGTCGTGGCAGGATGAATTTTGGTTTTGGAGGGAGATTTCCGTATTTCAAGTTAGTGTTTTCATTTTTTTTAATTTTAGAATAATGTGACTTATTTGGCGGGGTATTTTTGGGGCGTTTGCATCTTTGAAAATAAAATTTAAAAACTAAATAAAATCAAACTACTGTTTATAAGGTATACACGGCAAAATATTTTTTGATTGAGTATATATATATATATATATATAACAAATTAATGAATTTTATAATTATTTTATTATAAGTGATTATTTAAAGTTAAAAAGGGTAATTACCAAAAACATTGAATTCTAAAAATAACTAGTGTAACAGAGTCGCGACACGCCTGTGTATATGATGTTTTAAATATGTGTGATATTATATTAGTAGGTGATAATATTATAATGTTATTAAGTTAATATATAAATTAAAATTATATTTATTAAGAATAAAGTAAAATATATCAGAACAGATAAAAGAATAACTATTGATAAATAAAGAAAAAAAAAGAAGCAGAAACATCCGATTTTATAAAAAGTTTGTAAAAATAACGGTCAATTTTTAAAAATTTAATAAATTATTAAATTTAAAGGGTAAAATCGGTATTTTGAAAAGTGGACACAAAAAGGAGAATCCCCTTTATATATTGTTATAGATTATTAAAAAACATATAATTTAAGTTTTATTAAGGTTAAATTACTCTTTTTGTCCTTCTATTTGTCATGAAATTTTAGTTTGGTTCTCAAGTTTTTCGTTATCCCAACTTGGTTTTCATTTTCTTAAAAATGACTCAATTTGGTCATTACTGTTAACTTTTACCAGACGGTGTTAAGTCAACACCAATGTCAATATCTGACTTTTTTGAATTTTTTTAATTTTTTTTTAATTTTTTTTAATTTTTTATTTTTATTTTTGACACGTGTCACTTCACAGTTGTGCAATGTGTCAAAGTGACTCAATTTGGTCCCTATATTTGTTTTTAGTTTCAATTTAGTCATAATTTTTGTAAAAATAAAGCAATATTGTCCTCCTTAGATTGAGACTCAATTTAATCTTTGTATACAACTTATGATGATATTCTTAATAAAATTGACGTTTTTGTTAAATATTTGTAGAAATATTTTTAAATAAGTTTTTTTTTTTGTTTTATTATTAAAAAAAGTTAAACCCCAAACTTAATTTCAAAAGTTAACAATTTTGTAACTATATAAAAACATCAAGTGTATCATATTATACAAACTTAGTAAAAATTAAAAATCAAATAACTTGTCACACATAAGTTTAGGAACTAAATTTCAAGTTCAAAACAAAATCAAAATCTAATGTTTTGTATAGAATTTAAAGTTAATTTAAAATATTTATAGAAATATTTAATAAAAACATTAATTTTAGTAAGAATATCACCATAAAATTTATAAAAAAGTAAATTTAGTGTCAATTTAAGGAAGGACAATATTGCTTCATTTTTACAAAAATTGGGACTAAATTAAAATTAAAAACAAATATAGGAGTCACTTTGACACGTGGCACAACTGTGAAGTGACACGTGTCAAAAAATATTAAAAAAAAAACCTGATACATGACGTTGACTTTAACATCGTTTGGTCAAAATTAACGGTGATGATCAAATTGAATCATTTATAAGAAAATGATGACCAAATTGAGATAACGAAAAATTTAAGAACCAGACTAAAATTTCATGACAAATAGAGAGACCAAAAGACTAATTTAACCTTTTATTAATATAAAGATAGAATCAAAACTATTTGTTGATGACGTATATATTGATGACATGGCATGAGTTATTATTTGAATGAAGCTGAGAAGAATGATCTGAGTATAAGAAGTTGGTGGAATGTGATTGGCGAAATTCACTGTACATGGATTGGTGACATGGCACGACAGCTCAACAAAATTTAATGATTGAGAGATAATCTCAGCATATATGTTCAGATCTAAAATATTTATTTTTTAAAATATTATAAAATATATTTATGTATTAGTTTAGAATAAATTACAATAATAATTATGAGATTGTTTTCAATTAGGATAAATTTTTTTCACTACTAAATTATCTTTCTTATTGAAAGTATATTTAAATTTTAAAAGCAATACATGTAATATGAAAAGAAAAATAGAATAGTATAAATTTATTAAATAGATGAGAATTTTGTAGATGCGGTAAGAGATTACATGTGATGGTGTGATTTCCAACCTGATTTTAACATGTTATCCAAAAACAATTCTTTGAAAAAAGCTGATTAATTTATTTGTATGCGTGTAGTGTTAGTAGCATTTGATGATAAATTTTAATATTTTAATGTATTAACGTTGAATCAAAATTACTTTATTTAAAAAAATGAGATATAACTTGTTTTCATTTGATGAAAAATAATCATAAAACAACAAAAAAGCTATAAAATGACAAATTGTTCAACTATTTCACTTATAATATCTTATGTTTTAATTTTGTAAATTAATATATAAATTAATCACTATACCAACTAATTACTTTATATTTATACAATTAGTTTCTACTCAAGGATTTTTTATTTTTTTTATAATGTGTCGTTATGTTATTATAATTTCATCAAATAATACATTCACACTTAATACTTGTAATAATTAATAATACTAATAGTATTTAATTAGGAAGTTTCATAATTATTATTAATGAAAAAACAATACAACATTTAAATAAAATACAATCACAATAATATTTAATATCTAAATATTTAACATTTTTTATACCATATTTAAAATAATCATCTTTTTAAAATTAATTTAAACTAATTAAATTTTCAGGATATTTTTAACAATCGGGACAAATTTGTAATATTTAATTTTTATGTATTAATATAATAATCATTATCAATTTTTTACAAACTTTGTCATTAAGGGAATTAAAAATAAAATTTAAATCAGGAAGCTAAAATTAGAATTAAAAGGGAATTGTAAACAAAAATATTTAATTACATTTTTCAAAATAAAAACTTCAATAATAATAGTATAACTATTATAAACATTATAGTAATAAATAATAATAAATTTTAATAAATAATATATCTTTTTAAAGGTAAATGAAATTAAATTAAATTCCTACAATTTACCAAAAATAATAAAACTATATATAATGAAGTACATGTAAAATTAATATCATTAACATTTTTCTATTGTCATATCTATAACAATATATAAAAAAGATTTTCTCTTTTATGTCCATATCTCAAAATATCAATTTTATCCTTTAAAATATAATTATTTATTAAATTTTTAAAAATTGATCGTTACTTTTACAAATTTTCATATAGAATCGTCTATCTTTATTTTTTTTTCTCTATTTATCAACAATTATTCTCTCATTTTTTTTATATATTTCACTTTAATTTTATTTTATATATTAATTTAATAACATTATATCATCACCTACTAATATAATATCATATCATATATTAATAAATATATACACAATATATACACATAAACGTGATAACTTGTATACACTAATATATATATATATATATATGCGCGCGCAAATGTCAATTAATGCTAATTATCACACTCAAAATTAGAGACTAGAGTGGCATGTAAAACTGCCACAAAAACAGAGTGCTAACAAATTAAAATACTGAACACGGTCTAATACAAAGAAGGCTATTTTTATTTTCTAAAAGTGGTTAGGCTTCTAACAATACCACGTCCTAATCCAGATATAACTAATTTTTTTATTTGTTAATTAATTTTAGAAATTAAATTCTACATTAAAAATCAATTTTACATTAATTTAACGCAAAATCAAACACAGGATTATGTTAAACCAAATAACATGAAATTTTTCAAAATTCGCTGACACCATCTTTATAATTCATTTCAAAATTTTCAACCACTGTTATCAATAATTATAAGCAGCATGACATTTGTGAGAGTACATTATGATTTTTAATTAATTTTTTTTGTTTAAATATTAAAAACAATTACCTAAGTTAAAGACTTTGCAGAAGATATATAGGAGAAAAATCCATGCAAATGAAACGACATAAATCCTTTATTTTTGATACAAAGAAACATTGGTAAGACGTTAAGATTTCAACAACCATCATTTCGCCAAGTTTTTCGTTTCTGCCAGTTTTTGTTGTTCCAACTATGAAACACACCGTCTTCCTTCACTAACCAATAGATCCTTTGATGAGTTCCATCTGTGTTAGGATCATAACCATAGAAAATCGAACACAACACATCCCAATACACTATAATCACTGTGCGATCGAAGTTGGTAGCTTTGGTGAAGGGTCTTCCAGGTTGCAAATAGATTCGGGTTTTATCGTAGTTGTAAAAGAAAAACACTTTTGGTTGATTAGGGGACATAACATTCTTGATGGAAAACGAGAGACTGTTCATGTCTCTGTCATTAAGGTTTGACATGGTTGGAGATGCAAACCTGTTCATGTCAGAGGAAGAACATTCTGAACTGCTCATTAAACACAGCGTCACAAGAAGAAGGACAGAGCCATGGATTTTCATCTTTCTGTATCTATACTGTTCACTCTTCCTCAATATTTATAACAACAATCATATTTTGGAAATTCAACTTTTTCTTATAATATGGTATGTGACATGATTTTGAAATATAAAAAATTATATCATCTCAAAATATAATTATTAAAAAATTATTTTCTTATTTATAAACCAACAAAAATAATTTTATAATGATAATTCATGCACCTCAACTTACACGGCAGGTAAGAATATAAGTGTTTCTATATATATTTAATATCGGGAAAAAAGAGAGTTAATAATTATATAAAAATTAATATTTATAAATAATTACCTTAAAGTGGTGTCAAGTAGTCAAGAAGTTATGCAGCTATAGTACAGTATTCAAATGTATTAAATGCAATTTTAACATTGTGTATATTGCTCCTTATTTTTATACAACGGTGTTATTTTCGATCATTTTTTTTTTTTTCATCTGTAAACCACTGTTTTAATTGTTTGTATGAAAAAAGGTTTTTAATTATATAAAACTTACTTTATAGTATTGAATAAGTTAAAATAAAATTGCATTTTTAAGAGTGTTTTTGTTTTGCATGATGGATTTGAGAAAAATTGAATGGATGAAATTGAGGTGATTTAGAGAAAAAGTAAAATTGTTTATTTTAAGGGACGAAGAAGTGAGAATGAATGGATTTAAGATAAAATTTGTGAATGATTTAAATAGATATAAAATAATATTTTAATAGATAAATTTGTTAGATTATAATTTTACTTGATTAAAACTAGTATAAAATAAAATATAATTATTACTATTAGTTTTTGTATTATCATTATTAGTTTTATTATTACTATTATCAATTTTAATATTATTATTATATTATTAATGTTACTATTATTAATAATATAATTAATATTGTCATTATTGTTATTAATTATCCACAAGGTTTAAGTAAAAATATACTTGTTAAGTTAGAATTAAAAAAAATTATGGATATTTAGGTACATACATATATACTTATGTGTCTTTTCCTCCCATTTCTTCATCTGTGCAAATATGAGAATATTTTATTCTCCTTCAAACTGATATGCAAAATTCACCTTTAATTTGTTAAAAAGCAAACAAGTTTCGTCCCAGCATAAGAGTGTTTTTTTTTTTTAGAGGATGAATAACAAGGAGAGAGAGTGAATGAATTTTGGTAGATTTGAAAGTAAAAAATATGTTGTTTCTTTTAAAGAATTTAAAGGTAAATACTAATAAATTTGAAGGTAAAATTTATAATTGTGAATGTTTTGAATGAAAAAATTAAAAAAGAAAGTTGTAAAAAATATAAAAGGAAGATTACAAAATTATCCTTATTATTAAAATTAATATAAACAATTTTTAGATTAATTAAAATTCATTTTTAAAAAAGATGTTCATAATATTATTTATTAGTTATTAATTATTAGTATTAATCATATTGATATTATTATTATTATTAGTTAGGGTTAAGTATCTCTTTAATCTTTGAACTTTGACGCAAATATGAAATTCGTCCCTCTTCGGAACTTTGATATATTTTGATTCTCATCCTTTCAAAATAAATGAATATAGTCCTTTTAATCTAATTATTTTTAATTTTGTTGGCATGTTAAATACGGTTCATGTTAGCATTTGAATCGTTTACACGATTCAACACGTTTATGTTTCAATGTTCGTTGAAAAACGCATTTGATACGTCAAAATAACTTAATGTAATTGACATAAAATGATTATAATCATTCATTTTTAAAGTATGTGTACTAAAATGTATCAAAATTTTATTTACGAATGAATTTCAATTTCACGTTAAAATTCAAAGACTAAAAACATGATTAATCCTTCTGGTCAAATATTTTCCTGATAAAATGTAAACAGTTACTTTTTCATCTATCTTTACGATTCAATACTTAAATTATACAATTACCAATGAATTTTGTATGAGAGTAATTCTGTATTTTTTTTTAGATCATTATGTGACAAATTTATTTAACCTTCTCATTGAAAATAAGAAAACAAAAATCTTTACAAATAAAAGATCCATTCAAATTTCAACCACAAAAAGAAAGTACATAATTATTCATGTTCTTGGTGATCCAGGAAGACCAAAGTCTCAGTCTATGAAAACATACATGAATCACCATTTGCTCACAAACAACACTGAATGTAATGTTGTGTTCACTGGAAAGAACAGTTTCCCCAATCTGACCTTTTCTCCCAAATCTCATTATCCCAACTATGATAAATTGCATCTCTTCTCATCGACCAAAAGATTCTTTTATGGTCACCTTCTACCTTAGGATCATACACATCTAGATCAACACAAAACTCACCATTACCTTTCCTCAGTGAAGCTTTTTTGGGTTCATAATTTTTGTACTTCTTGTAAGGCTCTCCTGCTACCAGTTCCACTTCTCCCCTTTCAAAGTTACTAGTAAATGATAATCTATCTGCATCTTCTGCCATATCCTTCTCCATCCAAATCAACAGTGTTTTGCGGATGGGATCGTATTTGAAATCAGGTTCAGAAAGGATTTCAGAATTAACGAATGGATTCAACCACAACACAGCAAGAACCACCAAAGCTGATGATACACGCATTGAATTTGACATTTTTGTTTTCTATTTTTCTCCATTCTCACTCTCACACCATTCTATTATAGAGAGATTTTCAAACTTTAGTGCAATAAATATTTTTCAATGGTATATTTACTTTCTTTTCATTGTTTTCTATGAAAATAACCTGTTTCTACACGTTTAATATCTATAAATAGAATTATATATTAAGTAAATTAGTAAATATTATCGGACAACAATACATACCATACTTATGTTACTGTATGAGGTTTTTCCTAATTAGTAATATTTCTTTATATAAGCAAAGTGATTATATTTATTGAACTTAAATATGAACAAAAATAAATTCTCAAAATTTTATTTTGATATATTACTTGAAAAATATTGATATATTTAATTTTAAAAAGATATTCTTATATATATTCTTTCCAAAATATATTTATATTTACTTTTAAAAATATATTTCTATACATGTAGGTGTGTGAAATTGAAAATATTGGGGCACAATAAAATTGTAGCAGGATGACCCACAATTAGGTTATCATAGCTATTTAACAATGGGGGCCCTTAACAATGTTGTCTAAGCCCAACAACTTGTCTCCCACCTCATGTAATCTTAAATAATAGATTCAAATTGCTAAAATTAAGCATCGCGTCTACTCTATTCTTTTTTGTGAGATAATGTGCTGTGTATCTAAGAGCTAAATCAATGTTGTTATATTTTATAGATCAAATTAAATCATTAATATTTTCCACTTGTTTATGTTTAAAGTTGTTGATGACGCTAGTCAATGATTTCCACTGTATAAAAAACAAAAGAAAAAAGAGAAAATTTATCACAAAAAAATAAAATGAAAACCTGTTGCAGAAGAACGTGAGAACAAACCATAAAAAACACTTTAACATTACTTTTTACTTTTTAATCCACTTCATAAACATTTATTTTTACGTCAAGAAAATCATATCCTTCCCATAAAAATAATATTCTGAGTATAATAAAAAGTATTATTATGAATATGAATATTCCCATAATCAAACAAAATAATTTCTGTAATTAAGGAATTAACAGTTAAATTACTTGTCTTTTACTGTATTAAAGAACAATAGAAGCAGAAAATCTCATAATATCTCTAATTTGGCAAAGAATCGTTCCCCACTTGGAAATATCTTCCTCATTACTATGAATTCTATCACCTATCAATTTGTAAACCTAATTCATTAATTTACAACAATTCATTTCAATCAAGAATCAATTAATGGTAAAAAAATGACAACTACAAGATAGCATACTTTCAAATGTTGCATGCATTTGGCGCTAACTATACTCCTGTGACTGCAGCCAGTAACTAATGACTATGAAGTCAAGGAGACACAGTAGTTCTCCAGCCAGGCAGAAACAGATTTGAGAATGCGAAGCTCACCGTTTAGGAGATCTTGAGCCATTGTTCTTCTAACAGAAAGTCTTTCACACAAGGGAGGGCTACGACAAGAACCCAGTGACTGTACAACAGTGTGAAAAAAACAGTAAGGCCTTTGAATGAATTGAAAAAAAAAATGACAAATGAAGCAAGCATTTTAATGCTCTTTATATTTTGATTAGCTTAACATTCTCAAAATATCAAATATGATAAAATGGTCAGGCCCACCCAAATGCACTTTTCTCTCAACTTGCTATTGATTCTGTAACCACCTTGTTTGATGTTTAAACAAATCATACAGATATATGGACAGATAGATGAAGTCCTAATTTTTACCATAATAATCGCATTGCGCTCCTCAATTAATTGGATGAATACCGATAACAACATCAAGTGTGCTTGTATCTCTTTGCTGATATCCTTTAAAGGACGCCTAGCCAGCCTGCCATCATTTTGAGCAGCTTCCTCGACCAAATCGTTAAGTTCTGATTTTTTTTCATCAGTAGAAATTCCAAAGTGTACCAATTTTTTTGTGAGAAGAAATGTAACCATTATTGCATGAATAAAATTAAATAAATGAGATTTTAGATGCGTTCTTTGATAAAAATTCCAAGTGAATACTGTTTCGCATTGCTTGTTTAACATGTGTGCCATTCTCTTGGTGGGAAGAATTGTACCCATTATTGCATCAATAAAACTAAACAAACAAGATTTTGTGCACACCCTGAGATGTGGTACAAGAAAGAACACGAGCAAGCGCACGAAGTGACTGTGGAAGACCCTTCCCTTTTCCTCTATCCGACTTCACCTCCCTACGTTATCACAACCTCCATCAGATAGCCAAATACTACCAAGTATATTATAAGCAAAATTTTCTAGTGAAACCATACCAGGAAATCCTACATTAGCAACAAAAAATATGGAAAAAGGTTCAACTGTTTGCATGCACATTTCATGCAGCGAGACACATAAAACTCAAAATGGGTACAGGTGACAGTGCCGTGACTCGTGAAGTGAAACATGGAAAATAGATCAAAATAATATTGCAAATTAACCATTGAAGATAAATACGTTGGGATATTGTATGTGCCCAATATGGGCTTAAAAGGGAGGGGAGAGGCAGATGATATATATCTATTCCTTTGCTTTGCTGAAAGTAAGCACTGCATTCATGAATAATAAGGGCAATTTGGATCCACAAAGCAAAAAGCATTCTATTATGTCGGTAAGAGAACCTAATACTAAGAATCAACATACAAAAATTGGACTGTATTATCTAAATGATTCCGAAAAACAAATAAAAAACTAGGAATCAGTACAAACTTGATACTGAAGGTATTCACGGGACATGTCAAGTCCTCCATATCTTCAGGATGAGGTACAATGTTTCGATGCAAGAGTTCTAACTTCATGTCATGCAAAGGGTCATGCTTAGGTACATCAATCTGGATCTTAACCTGGGATTTGTTACCATTATCAATTAAGGATAGCTGATACAATCATTAAAAAAATAAAGCAACAAGCCAGAGGACCCAAAAACATATCAGCTGACATTCTATAATTACCAATCCAATTGCAAGGATATACCTGATCGTAAATGTTGTATGGAATTGAAAAACCAAAGTCCAGCACTAGTGTAGCATTTGAAAACTTTCCATATCTTATTAGGACCTAAAAGCCATAAGAAAACTTCTAGATCCATGTGAAAAAATTTACAATTGAGAACCAATATGCCTCATTGAATTCAAGCAATCAATACATTAACTAAAATTTACTGAAGTCTCATTTTCTCATGAGAAAACCAAACATATTAAAGTGGATGGTTGCTTTATTAGAGATAAAATTCTTCCTAGTTGTATGGTGACTAGTTACACAATCTGACATTTTCACAAGTATCTTAGGAGGCATAAATTGAGTCTATTTTTAACAAACTTGGGGTTTATAATAATTTGAAAGGGCAATGCTAATATATAATAGATCGTATACTAATTTTGTAAACCTATCTATCTACTACATGTGCATATGTGTATGTGTGGTATATTGATATAACCCTTTAACTAAGATAATAAAATCATTTTTCAAAAAAAAAATTCTCTCTCTTTTGTCAAATGTTAAAAAGCAAACTAAGCAATGCTAGTTGTTTAACAATCAAGGAACAAAAAAAAGTCAAAGATGAACTTTTCAGGAATGGAATCACTGATTAATTCCATTGAGTAAAACAAGGGAAAAACTGAAACCTAAAATTTTTGTAATAAATTCCAGCTCACAAAAACTTAACAATATAAATTATTAGCACAATAATAAATGACCTGTTCACCAGGGGCATAGTCACGATCAGCAATAATCTGCACAGAATTGTAAAATTAAATTAAGATTCAAGTGCATAAGTTTAAAAATGTGTGTGTGTGTGTGTGTTAGGAGTAGTTTTTCTCATTTGATTTGGATAAAGAGTCTTATTGCAGCAGGACTTTGCTACCTGAATACTGGACTTGATTATCAGTTCATGCTTTGCATTTTATTTTTATTTTTTTGTTACTTTTAAAGATTTGTGCTCTAAGTACACCAAAATGTAACCCCATACCATATCATAATGGGACAAAGAGTGGAAATAAAAAAGAAAAATGGAAGAGAGAGATCAAACTTCTGAGCATTGTGTCTGAGATACAAGTCAATAACCAGTGATAGACTAGATACAATAACCATTTTAATAAAGCTCCAATAACCAATGATAGACTAGATACAAGGCAGGAATGTGTGTGTGTGTGTCAGAAAGAGAGAGAGAGAGATCAAACTTCTGAGCATTGTTTGTCATCATCACTCATTACAATTGCTTCTGAAAGTCCATCATGGTTTAAGAAATCTGCAAATGGAATCTATACAAATATTAAAAAACTAATTACGGACCAACCATAAAATATAATAGAAGTCTACATACAGTAGCCATACCAGAGCTAAACCCTTTGTGCTTCCCCATGCTCGAGAACCAACTGGAAACTCAACATTAAATTCATCAAATAGAACTAAGAATAGGTTTCATATTCAAAACAACATATAGTAAACAAGGTTTAACAACACCTTTCAAAATCCAATCGGAGTAAAAGATCGGGCACATCATAAAAGATCAAAAGGCCATAAGCTACAAAGACTAAAAATCCCCAGTGTGTATCTATTACAGGAAGTCTCTATGAATAACCAAAGAAAACCACCAAACAGAAGCCACGGGGACTAAATAATACACCAACTAACAATCCTGCCCCTTCTGCTAAACAACACTATAGATGGTGATCCAAAACTTAAGTAGATTATGGAAAAATAATTCTCAAAATAATTCTGATCAGATTGCATAACCATATGTTTGATGAAAGATAAATGAAACCAGAAACTAGGATAATATTGGGTCACTTTCTCATTTTAATTATTGAACAATCAGATAAATCTGGAATGAGACAGTCAAAACACACAATGAGAGATGTCAAGAAAGAGTAAGAAGATATAATAATACACAATAAGCAAAAGATTAATCATTAGAAGTCAAGGGCTAAATCATTGGCTCCCAAAACATCAATAGTTTAGAGTGTTTTACCAAACAAGTTAAATCTTAACAACAAAAATTAAACCATACAGCCACCCTCAAAACTAATTATCAAATTTATTATAGCTAATGCTATCAAAAACAAACTTGAATTAACAACCCTCAAATTGACCAAAGTAAACTTATATGCAACTCCTTCGTACATGAAAGATCCTTTAAAATCATTGTACCCTATAAAGTGAATATACAATGGAAGCACAAACTTTGCAAGAGTTTGCATTACCTAGTGTGCATGCATGCATGAAGTCCTTGAAGGTAAAATCTTCAAAACTTAGATGGAAAGATTCAAAAACCTGAATTAGGAGGACAAATTTAATATAATCAGTCTCCAAAACAGCAAACTTAATTTATTTAGCCACTCATATGAGAATAATACTTTGACCCCAAGCACCTATTGCATTGTAAAAGAAAACAATAGATGTATTTATTCTGACAGAAATTTGTTGCGTTTGAATTGATAAAAGTACTCACTCATGATCTCATGACTTCATATACACCAAAAGAAGCTAACGTTCTTCTGTATAGTTTTTGGGATTTTAATTCACCTCTCTATTTGGTAACAAGGTTTCTTGTCCTATAATATTTCCCCCAAAGCAAAATATGTTTTGCTTTACCCCAAGATAGATAATAATAATTAAAAAAAAATGGAGTCAAGTGCATATTTAAAACTAAAAATGAAATGACATACTAACCTAGGTAAAAATATGTTTTATTTCCAACAAATGGCAGCAACCTAGTATTGCACACACAAAAGCATAAAAATTTTAACAATAATAGATTGAGTAACAACTTGAACATTTAAAAGTAGATAATGATGAAAGTTACTTACACGCTTGATTGTCAGAAAGTCCTTTTCAATTTGAGACTTATGGTCAATAGTTTCTTGATAAACTGAACTTGGACGAATCATCTCCAACTCACTTTCATTCCAAAATACCTGGTGGAAACAAAAAGGTTCAAAAATCAACCCACAGTAAAGGTACTATTCTCCAAGTCTAAAAACTGTATACAAAGTAGGTATTATTAATTATGTCAAAAGAATAATTGCGGAAACAAATGAATGGTATAAACTATTTCAAAGTCTAAAATTGATACAAGAGCAAAGTGCCCATTAATTTCAGAAAAGAGAAATAGATTCTACAGAAATACAATACATTAGAAGAGCATTTTGGCCGGGAAAATTTACCGTATTGTGCTGCTCCCTTTGCTGTGGAAGACAGCTGATATAAGGATACCATTCAGAACCCTATCATTCAGACAAAGATGTTATCGATTTAGTTTGCTCTAAGCTAACTGTGTCACAGGTCTCAAAGAATATACGTCATCAAGGTATTGGTTAGCTGGGTTCTGTAGATTTTCTCTTTAATACATTCTTTTTCTATTTCGTACTTTTGTCTCTGTAGTTTTCTTTTACCCTCTGTCTCGATGTATTTCTTATTAAATTAAAAGAACTCTAAGCTAAATATAGCTATACAAAATTATATCTTACTTTATAAAATTTGAGCTCAAAAGCTCCTAAAATTCAGATGAAAATCATTATCAGAGCAAACTAATAAGGTTTACCTGACCCAATTTCTTCTCAATGAGAATAACAATAGCAAGTTTCGCAATATTTCCCACTTCCTCGCCAATCAAAGATTTGATTTCGGGAGGGAGATTATCAGCAGTTATTTGCTGAAAAACCAATTATGAATACCGTCAAGAGCAAGCAGTCATGCGACATGTGTAAGTAGTGGCATAACATAACATTCGAGCACAACTTAGAATGCGAAGCATACCACTCTGTAAGGAACCTTTAAAATGCAATCTCCAGTTTGTATTGTCTTGGAAGCAAACAGAGACCTATCAAGGGAAACGACAAGAGAGACAACATTTCATTTTGAGTTGCGAAGAATCTTATCCTGGAACAATTGACCCCAAAATAATTGACAATGTCATTTGAATTTTGCAGCAATAATATTCTACATTGCAAGAGGAAGACGAACCTTCCATACGAAGATTTCCCGATGAAAAGTGAGGAAGAAACTGCAGAATCAGCTTTCCGCTCCAACCATGGCAAAAATTCATGGCAATTGGCAGAAAACTAGTGTTTGGGTGAAGGAAAAAGGATTGAGAAAAATACGAATATGATTTATTAATTTAATATAAAAAGAAGAATTTGAAGTGAACCTGAGGTTTTGATAGAGACAAAGAACAAAAGCTATGGTGGAGACAATGAAGAGACCGCCGCAAGCTTGCAGTTACAGTGCGAGCTCGAAGTGGCATTGCTCAACTTCGAATGCTGCAGAGTGTCGATACCATACGACGACGTCGTTTGGTCATGCACTCTCTGGTTCACTCACTCTGTTGCAAATGCAAGCAATGCAGTCAAATCAGTAAAAAAAAAAAAACACTTAAATCCGATGATTCAATTACACTCATTTTATTCTTAAAAATTAAAATTTGTGTTCTAATCATTTCCAACATAATTACATTTGCTACAAAGTATATATAAATAACAGTTTAAGACAATGAGATTAAAGAAATAACTAATATATGTAAGTGAAGCATCCAAAAGTTCATGTGAAAACTAAATGTTCTTAATGTAAAAAGTAAAACTGAATAAATTATTTTTAAAGAATTTACTAATTGATTTTTTTATCATCATGTAACATACACTCAAATTATAGTCGGAAACAACATTACAAAAAACATACAATGTTTCTGTCTTCCTCTTACTGTTGGACAAATATAAAAATGTCCACGGTGGTTATCAAGAGGAAAAACAATATCCGTAAGGTTTAATTTTTAATTAGTCGGATGATATTCATTTTTGTTTATATGTATGAGTTTGGTATCCATCCGCTTTTAAAAATGTGTCAATCTAGTTCTAATTTTTGAAAAAAAAAATTAAATTAAGTTCCTTTCAACAAAAAATTATTAATGCCGTTAGTTTTATTCATGACTTGTATGACTAAGTTTTAATATAAATATTAATACTTAATTTTGTAAGACATTTTAAATACCAATACCGTTAGCTGTGTTAATAATTTTTTCTGAAATATACCTAATTGAGACATTTTTTAAAAAATTGGGATTCATTTGACACTTTTTTTAAAGCTGATACCAAATCGACACATATGAACGAAAGTGGATATCATCCGACTAATTAAACATATCTATAACAACATATAAAGAGATAAAATATTTTGTGTTTACATTTCATTATTCCAGTTTTATCCTTAATTATTTTATAAATAATTTACTTTTAATCATTATTCTAAAAATCTCTTTTGTCCATTATTTAAAAAAATATATGTGTATATTTTACTTTTTAATTTTATATTTAACAACTATTTTAAAAAATAAATATATATTTTTTATTAATTTTATCTTAAATTTATATGAAAATTAAAAATTATGAACACACGTATGTCACAATTCGCAAGTAAAATTAAAGAGAATATAAAATTTGTTGGTAATGATTTTAAAGAACAAAATAAATAAAAAAAATAGATGATTTGGTTTGGAGGAATATTAGTTTATTTGACTATAGAATTTATTGCTACCTTTTATTCATTTCATTATATTAATAGAAGTTTGTAGGTTACTTTTAGTATAATCTCAATTTTTTCCTTACATTTACTTTTTAAAATATAAATATTTTTTAGTTATAAAATGAAATAAAAAATAGTAATTACAATGTCATTAGTTTATTTGAGTATAAAAAATAGTCATAAAGGTAAAGTGTTTTTTTATGAACAGCAACATTAAAGTGAATTATAATCTCAAAAACTCTTAATTGAAAGTTGTTGGGTGACTTGGAAAACACTACTACCATTGTAACAAGTCATTCTGCAACAATCTCAAAAGAAAAGTCTGTTTTTGAGAAGAAAAGCAATTATGGAAAGCATGAAATAAAGGTTGATAAAGAAGAATGCTAGTGTAATTACAAAAAAATTATTAAAACGATTAAATATAAATTCAAAATGTTCCAAGTACATTGAGATAAACATAGTTAGAGTTGATCATCATACTTTATATATTGTTTTTCATCACAAATGGTTGAAAAATAAGAAAAATATATTTAAATTGTCGTTATTCTTTAATTTTAATATTTTTTTAATTAAATATCAAAACAATTAGTTTTCTCATCAAATTCGCATGTACATAAAAAATATCTAGAATGGATCATGTGTAAATAGTTTACTAGACATGTTAAATGATTTAAAAATTTAATATTTGTTACCTTAATTCATTTTAATAATACGTTAAAACCCTTAAATAATGATTATAAAAAAATCCTATTGAATTTGTACTTATAAAGTTGTCATTATACAGTTTCAAGCAATGTTTGAAAGATAAAAACCCAAACCACCAGTAAGAAACAAGTTATGTGCTTTACACGTTTGAATAAGCATCTTAAGGTGAATTTATTCCTAAGTTATACTTATATCGTGTTTGCTCCAAGGCACAAATTTATCAAAACAATGCACGCATTGAATCGAAGAGAGAACAGAAAACACGAAAAATAATGAATAGGAAAGTTTTAAAATAAATATTTGAAGGTAATTTTTATTTTTCAGGATTGCAAAGATTTAGGTAATACTGTGACCATTTTCATGATAACAGTGAATATAAAATAAATGCAATTAATAAAATACTATAATATAATAAAACAATCATTACAATATAATAAAATACAGCAATCATATAATTATAAACATAATAATAATAGTATAAAAATAATATAAAAATAATAATTAAGAGTCAAATAATAATATTTTATTTTTACCTATTTTTATTTAATTTATCAAACCTATCACGTTACTTACTAATTTTATGAAATAAAAAAATTAACTATCTTTATTTTTCATTATCTATATTTTAACTAACGAAAATACAGTTTATTTTAACCAGCGAAAATACATACGCTTGTATAATCGCATTCTTTAATTTTTATAAGAATTTAATTAAGATCAATAATATTTACTTTTAAATATATATATATATATATATATAATAAATTTAAAATTAGTTATTAAATAAAATAATTATTAAAAAAAGAGTTTTTTAAAATAATGATGAAAATAAAAAATATTCAAACGACTTAACTTTTTTATCAAACAAACACACTTTAATCATAAAAATAAAAATTTATTTCAAACAACTCACACAATTTAACTTATACATAAGTTTAATATATAAACAAATTATTTTTCATTTATAAACAAATATTTGTTATTTTTTCATATAATACATTTATGAAAAAAGTTTTTTCAAACATATTTTATATTTAATGTTATATTCATTATATAATTAAAAAATATTTAATTTTTAAAATATCATCTATATTATTTATTACTAAAATATCATGGATTTTGTTTTAAATATATCTTCAACCACATGTCACCAAAGCCACAAAATACACAATTATCAACTTATAATTTTAGGATCGTCATACAAATATGCATGATGTGACATCCCATTTTAAATAGAGTAATCTACTGAAAATTAAGCATCACATAATTATAATGTAAAAGAGCACATATCATGAAGCATACATGTACTAACTATTACAATTATCCATAGTATACTTGGAATAAAAGCTTAGGCACACCACAATTGCCATAAAAAGGATACAAGGGTACTATTGTTTTACAAAAGATTGCTCATAAAGCAAGGAATCTAAATAAACAAGAGTTCTTCAGAAAGTGGCTCAACAGTGAGACATAATCCAGACCATGGGAACCACTCTACACAGCAGCATCTTCACCATCCTGAGTTCAACCAAGGGTTTCCACATCTGCTCACACCAATAAATTGGTGATCATTGCAAAAGAGAAAGCAAAGCAAGGAACAAACAAAAATGAAAGGGTAAGCTAAAGTAAAATATTTTAACATGTTATAAAGCAACCAAATGATAAAACAGGTTATAATCAAACAAAGTAGTAGGCACCCAAATCATGTGAAAGCAAACAATTGCAAGACTCTATGACTCAATATCCGGATCATACTCTTGATATAGAATTCTAAATGAAGTATGCACCTGTGCTGGTTTCTAAACTTTGCAGAGTTTAGACGCAAGGGGTTATCACCCAACCACACACAGGTTAATCCTCTAATGTCTTAGGCCCGATACTTCCCAAGACTAAGACCTCCTGCCACTCTCACCACATAAATCATTATGCTCTATGTGAGCGTGAACGATTATTTAGAGTTCATGATACCTTTCTTTATCTAGACATCTCCTATATCAAGGTATACATTAACTACCATTACCAAGAGTTTCCCTTGAAACTCTTTTACCAACAAATTTCCACATGCCATCTCAATAATTCAATTTTCATGTCATTCCACCACCAACCACAAAACAAGTCATGTTTTCCATACCAACATTTTCATTATCAATCCCATTAAAGCATACAAACAGGTATGATCATCTATATTGAGTAAGGGAAAATTAAAGAAAACCATCATGAAACAAACAACAGTCAACACAACGTCTCCTACCCAAGTTTCATAAGAATGACTAAAAAAAAACATGTATTATCATTGAAAATCTGACATTTGTTTTGAACTTACAAATATATAAATAGTTTTAATAATATTTGACAGTAGCATATAAAATTAAAACCCATTATTAAACTTGCATGTGAAAGACTTTGAACAAATTATGTTAAATTGGTAATTGGTAATTAATACATTTAAAAATAAACATTTTTCTTTTATAATAATGAGAATAAAAATTACTGTCATTTATTCTTATA
>Ga0214544_1004459_pt1 | contig 28119 bp, 11 predicted proteins | sample CNSS3metaG_FD_160074 | JGI IMG/M metagenome (GOLD analysis project Ga0214544, IMG submission 160074) | Root nodule microbial communities from cowpea collected in UCLA plant growth center, Los Angeles, California, USA - CNSS3 | ecosystem: Host-associated > Plants > Roots > Nodule | place: USA...
ATATGTTTGAAGTATTTAAAAATATATATATATATATATATATATATATATATATATAATGATATTTAGGAATAATATATGATAATTCATTACAAGAAAAACATGAAATAGTGATTGATTTAGTCATTAACCCATATCAATCACTACTTTTCGTCATTGGTGGTAGTAGTTGATTTATTGTCTGAATCAGTGATTAAATTAGTGACTGATTCAATGATCGAATCAGTACTTGATTTAGTGACCAATTTAATTACTAATTTATTTGTAATTTAGTGACAAAAATTTTTGGGCACTAATGATATTTCTTTCTAATTTTAACCACTTCAAACATAATTTAATAATTTGTTCTCTAAGGTATTTTTCATCTTATCATACCTTAATTATACATTTGATTTCCTTTGTGTGATTTCTTTCGATAGTCTCTCAAATTATTTCTAAAACACACATTTGTTAGTTTTTTAATATTTTTATTTATTGTTCATTTTCATCATGTAGAATAATATTTCGATATATTCTATCTATTTTTTTTTTATTTTATAACTCATTATTAATCATACTGTAATTTTTCACTTTAATTGTATAAATAACTTTTATTTACTACAATATAAAAATTTAATGTAATTGCTATGAATATTTTTTTGTCACTATCCAACATATATTGAAGTTCAAAAGATACAAAATTTATGTCAAAATTTTATTATTATGTTTATTATTTGTTCTTTGTGTCATTTTGATCAAGTGATGTATTATAAATTTTATTAGTGTATAAAAAAGAGATTCATTATAATTTAAAAAATTGAAGTAAACAAACATTTAAAATATATTTTAATTTGAATATTTGTTTTCCTTTTATTATTATGTTTATTATTTGTTCTTTGTGTCATTTTGATCAAGTGATATATTATAACTTTTATTAGTGTATAAAAAAGAGATTCATTATAATTTAAAAAATTGAAGTAAACAAACATTTAAAATATATTTTAATTTGAATATTTGTTTTCCTTTTATTATTATGTTTATTATTTATTCTTTGTGTCATTTTGATCAAGTGATATATTATAACTTTTATTAGTGTATAAAAAAGAGATTCATTAGAATTTAAAAAATTGAAGTAAACAAACATTTAAAATATATTTTAATTTGAATATTTGTTTTCCTTTTATATTTTTTTGAAATATTTTTTAATTTTATCAACTAAGTTTCATTAATGTTGTAGTTTGCAAATTTAATAAATGTTTTGGTTCTCATGAAATTTTATTTGGTATTCTAATATAAAATGTAGACAATTATAATTTATTTCAAAGTATTTGATATGCAAGAAACAATCATCCTCCTAATATTGATTATTTGATAATATTATGTTTTATTTACCGTAAATCTCTTATAAAAATTAATATTGAAGTTGTTAGAACATGGATACAAGTATAGGTACGAGATTATACCCGTTACCCGGTGGGGATGGGGATGGAAAAAAGTTTAATACCCTTTGAGTTTGGGTATGAGGATGGAGATGAATTTTTTCTGCGGGGATGGGTATGGGATAGCGAAACCCGTCCCCGCCCCGTCCAGTTGCCATCCTTAATCATGAATAGTGACTGACATGTGTCACTTCGTGATTTTTTTAAATTTTTTTAAATGTGCATGTGTCAATACAGCAGCGTGCCACGTGTCAGAGTCAATGTTTTATATTTAATTTGGTCCCTATATTTATTATTTTTATTCAATTTAGTTCCAATTTTGATTAAAATTGTCCAATTTTGTCCCCGTCGAAGATGAGATCAAATTTAATTTTTAAAAATTATAATGATGTGAATTTTAATATATTATATAAAAATATTTATTTAAAAATGTGAATTTTAATATAAAAATTAAATTTGGTTTCAATTTGGAGAGAAAAAAATTGGTTCATAAAAATTTGGAGTAAATTAAATATAAAACATTGATTCTAACACGTGGCATATGGCTGAATTGACTCGTGAATATTTAAAAAGAATTTAAAAAAAATTAATAAATAAATAAATAAATAGAACCAGGAAATGACACGTAACAGTTATTGTTCATCGTTGTTAATAATTTAAACGGTGTTTAGAAAAAAATAACACTTACTTTCAAAATTCTAAACAAAATCAAAATTAAAAAACTACGGTTTCTTCATAACTTACCTACAAAGCATATATTCTCCCTTGTCTACCTTTCCTACTAAGCCATTCTAATCTCACATACTGTATATTATATTCTTATCAAAAAAGCAACTTATTATTTAAAACAAAACCAACCAACACCCCAACAAACACAATAATAGTAAATAATTGATTTCGGACTCCATTAATAAATTATGTTTTTCTATCTACACCTCCATAATTCAATTCTAACTTTGTCTAACCGAATCCAATTACTAATAACTTTGACACATACATATATTCAATTTTCATTTTTTATAAAGAAAATAACTTTAATATAATCAATTTTCCCAAACCCCAATCAACACAAGATACTTAACCTACAAAATAGCTTCATCCACCCAATTATTTTTACATGTTAACTAATGACACTACTAAAATCATCTTTTTATATACGTCATGTATTATTCTTACCAAATAATAACGTCATCAATATGTTTTAATTCAAAGAAAGTAATTAAAAATACTCAACATATGTCATTAATACATAAACCATTATACGAGTGAAATAATTACAATTAAATTCAATTATAAATAATGAACAAAAGAACTAATACATGAAATGTACGTATTCTTTGTAGTAATCAAATTCAATTCTTTAATGTATTCATTTGATTTAATAATGATATTTTTCCTAATATTATACTACTTAAATGAATTTTATATAATAATTTACATTTTTTGACATTCTTATAATGCGTTATTCTATGATTCTCAACATTCATTACTATCAAACATTGTTAAAGCAAGATAAAAGATAAACAAAGATAAATTATACCGACATTTTATAATAAATTAACATATGTTTCACATATAGTACTTATCAAACCATATAAGCCATAATAATATCCTTAAAATATATGGTCTTCACCTCAAATACTACGAACATTTTCATAACTAAAAGGGGAAAATAAACAAACATTCTAAACTTTGTTAACATGGATAATCTTTCCATACTCTTTATTAACCTCTAACTTTATGGAATCCCCAACAACTAATAAACTATCATTCACGAATCTTTTCCATCTAGAGCTGAGATAACATTTAGTTGGAGTTCTTCCAAACATCTGATTGAGCATGGCCAGTGCATTGCATTCCCAACATGTAGTAGGTAATTCTTCCTTGACTTTGAAAATGTAGTAGAAACAAAGCATGACTTCAGGTATTGAAATTGAAAATAAAAAATCACTTAATCAACCAAACATTAAAATATAACACAAACACAAATTACCAAAAATAAAATTAAAAGACAAAGACAATTACTAGCAAGGAACCTTCAACATCATAAAAACTTAATTGTTTAATCAATGAAACATCACTATCATTCTCAATGGTGTTTGTAGGATAATTCAGAGCACCAGAAGAAGATCATGTACCACCAACATAATCCAACTCCATACCTTCTAAAGAAAATATCCTATACAAGAACATATTCTCAGAAACATAGTTCAAATGTAAGTAAATTTCATTCCTCAAATTATAGTAGTTAATCATCTCTTCAACAACACCACTTAAATGAAGTCTACCACTAGGCTTTACAAAATACTGAAACTTAAACCTTTTCATAGTTGGATCAATCAATTTAATCTCTCTACCATTTAGAACCTTCTTCTCCCAAAATATGTAAAAACATGCATCCAATTTGATAAATAATTGTTTTGAGAAAAACACTCAACATTACATTCATAACAAACAAATACATGCAATAGAAAAATGTCAATAAAAATCAATTTCAAAAACTAACCTTTGTTGGACATAACTTCATCCTCAATGAAGACAAAAATTGAGACCATACCAAATTTTCCTCAACATCAACAACACTTGTTAAGCCGGGATATTGGATTTCATCCCAACCCATATTAAAAATCCTTAATCGGAAATATCGATCTCCACAAAATAGATGTATGTCATCCAGATCATAGAACTCTTCAAAATCAGACGATATACGAAACAATTTGTTATTAATCAACCTTTCCTCAAACTCCATATAAAAAACATTCCCCATTAGATCCGTAAAGTAGTTTGTCCCAAATGACAATTTTGATCCCCATTCAACCATAAAACCTTCTTCAAAAGTCATATATTCTTAAAAACATTTACACACAAAGATCACTGGAAATAAATTACATGCAATCAAAGATATAAAATTTCTTATCCAAAACACAAATATTTGTGAGGTATAAAATACCTTAACAGTATTTGGAATCTAAATCAAGCAAAGAACATCATCACAAAACAAACGAATGAATGACATAAACAACACCATTAAGTAAAATGAAGAACAATTTTAGGTTACCTCACCGGGATGTGGTAAGGAAATTGAATTCTAAAACAGATTCTTGAAACTATATCTACCACTCAAAGAAGAATACATCTTCCTTTCCAGAAAAGGATTAGCTTTTGTTTATTATACCCAAAAAACAGAACCAAGGAATGAAGGCAGAAACACACAGAACTTTGTACTCTATTCAAAACACCTCTTCGAAAATGCTTTTACACACTATGTATAACCTGACAAATAAACTTCTACACAACCCAAAAACTTTATTCTGATATTAGAAAAGACATTCTACATCAATTGTTACACTGATATTAAAAATCCATAAAATTTGTCAACTGTTACAAAACTCAATGTTTAGTAAAATAGTATTTTCAAATACATAAAAGTAAGTTCATAAAATAGTGCTCTCATGCTAGTCCCCACTACGACTCTATGCCTCACCAACATCACTTACAATATCATCTGCTCTCGTGTAACGAATTACACGATCATCGCTAAACACAAGCGGATAGGGTGATCTAACATATAAAATTTCAAAAATGTCATTATTATTTTTGAAATTTTATCTATCAGATAATAGGCTTCGATTTTACAAAAGAATCGAAGCCTATTCCTTTGCTAGGGTTAATCTGTTAGATATTTTACATTCACACTAAAGACATTTGTTTCATTGCGCCACTATGAAATTCTTTATTTTGCCTTACAATTGGGAAATGGAACTCCATTGTCATTCCTAGCCCTTTCTCCATTGCCATCGCAAACGTGAACACCACTCCATTTTCTTCCTTCACATTCTCTTCCTTCCCTTGCCACTGCGCGAACGTCATTGCACTATATCTTCCCTCGCAAGAGGTTTATTCTCTCATCCTTACACCTTTTTTTTGTGTTTCGTAAGGCTTGTTTCCTAACATAAGCATTTTGTGTCTAGATACTTCATGCGAGACATATTGCTCCATTTTGCCATTGCCTAACATGATTGTCGCTAATGTCTTCTCCTAGTCATTCCTCTACAACTAGGAACTTCGAATTCATCACCGCTACATTAAAATAATTTCACATATCATTTCAAATTTTTTAAATAACTTCAGTTGGAGAACTAAAGTAGAAAAGCGAAAATAATTGGTGCCAAATCCTTTCCCTGCACTAGTGTTGGTAAAATTGGTTCTAACTTCCTATAACTAATTGGATCAAGATTACTGATGGGACTATAAGGCAATATCCATGTATAACAACCTGTGTTAGTATTCAGGGGTAGTAGAGAGTATATTAGTAGTTTTTCATCTTTTAGGAGTTCATAATGCTCTTTATGTTGAAGTTATGGGTGTGTACATAAAGTGGAATATGTTTGAAATGTTAATTTTATAAAAATTTCCCTTGAAGGTGACTATATGTATTTAGCTTTATCTTTTAGTGGTTCCTTGGGTGCTTAGAGGGAGATGGAGGAAATGAGCTTTGTATAACCAAATCTCCTTTTCTCTTCTATCATGTGAGATACTTATGCCAAGAATCTTTTTAGCAACCCCAAGTCTTTCATGAAAAAAGACTTGTCAAGTGTCTTCTTTAACCTGACAATTCTAGAAATGTTTTTCAAACAATAAGAATGTCATAAACATACAATAAAAGGATAATGAAATTATCATTAGAGAACTTTCTAATAAAGACACAATGATCAAATGTAGTCATTTTGTAATCTTTATCACACATAAATGACTCAAACTTCTTGTACAAATCTTAAAGCCTGCTTCAAACTATATAGACTATTTCGCAACATATACATATAATCTTCCTTACCTCCAACAAGAAAACCACTAGGTTGTTTTATGTAAGTCTTTTCCTCCAAATTACCATGAAGGAAATTTGTTTTCACACCCATCTATTCAACCTTTTAATCAGAGGTAACAATTAAACTTAGCATAAGTCTAATGGATTACATTTTCACCACAGGCGAGAAAATCTCATTGAAATCAACATATTTTCTTTTTGTCTTTGGCCTTGTACCTTGAAGATGTAAAATTAGCCTATTGCTTCATCCTGAAAATCCATTTGTTCTCTAAAGTCGTTTTACCTTTAGGCAATTTTACTAAGTCATAAATGTGATTATCATGTAAAAATTTCATCTCATCTTGCATTGCATCCAATCATTGTTGTTTTTCTTCATTGTCCAAAGCTTCTTTAAAAGACTCAAGTTCTCCACCATTAATTAGTCAAGGTTACATACTCATCAAAAGCATACTTGGGAGATGGTTTATTAGCCTATTGGACCTCCTTGTAGAGACATGTGGTAATTTAAGTGTATCATCAAGATCATCATCATGTAACATATCATGTTCCTCTTGAGCATCATCAATCGAAATCTCTACCCTGTCTCTAACTTTTTTATCATCAACATCACTATGTTGCTCATCATTTTTAGCATTAGTCTCAACATTATCCAGATTGTGAATAGGCAACTATAGTGGATTACTTATTAGTGAGATTACTATCTTTCTCGGGTATAGTCTTCTCCATGTTGTTATTGTCTTTAACGATTTCTGTCTTCTATGAACTACACATCATAGCTTCTAAGTAGCTTCTTCTCAGCAAGATCATACAACTTATTGCAATACATCTTATACATAATTAATAAAGATATATTGCCTTTTCTTTGCATCTAACTTGGATCTTTCATCCTTTGGATCATAAACAAACGTCGTACAACCAAAGACACACAAATGATAATAGCGAACAATCTTGCCAAATTAAACTTCGCATGTTACCTCAGTATCCAAAGTAATAACGATATAAGAATTGATGGAAATTCAAGTGTGAGTCTAAGCCTCACATTAGTTAGATATAAGAAAATTGAGCATCATATTAGGATAAAATTTCATGAACCCATTATTTTAATATTTTGAATTGAAAGTGGTGTCAGTTTCTTATGCTTATGCGCTTAAGTTTCATTGGTGTTGGGTCTCCAACAAAGCTCTCCTTGAAAGACCCATCAATCACATAGTGAAGAGTAGATGAAAGTTTCGTGTACTAAATTGAGAATTAGAATTACTAATACTTAATTGATATTGTAAAACTAACCTTTTTTATTCAAAATTATCAAAAGGATTTACCATAGTATAGGATATATTATTGGCCTTCTATTTGACAATTAGTCTTTATATTTAAACTTAATACTCATATTTCATAACAGGTATAATTATTGATTTGGTCTCCCAATTTTTTTAGTTTGTTCAATTTGGTTCCTGAATTTTTAGAAGGTTCAATTTTGTACCCTTATTTTTGAAAGTAGGTCAAAGAGAGACTAAAATTATATTAACTACATCCAACAAACAAACAATCAAATTAACAACTTCACCCACGATTCTATTGCACAGTGACAACTCACTAGTATACGAATGACGTTAATTGGAATATAACGGGAGGTATTAAACTGAACCACTTTAAAAATTAAGAGTACCAAATTAAATATTCTAAGAACTTGGGAACCAAATTGAATCTTCCAAAATTTTGGGAGCCAAATTTTAACCAACTCAAAAAATTGGAATACCAAATCAATAATTATACCTTCCATAGTACGTTGGTCGTTATTCATTTTATATAAATAATTAATTTAACTTGTAATAATCATTGTTGACGTTATTTATATATTTAATTGTATTATATGTTTAATTGAAATATTAGTTCCTTATTTTTTTATTGTCATGTATATATGATTTTGCTATGATTTAGAAGAGAATAAATATGCATAGAGATAGTATTAAAGAAGAATATATATATATATATATATATATATATATATATATATATATATATCATGATGTTTTTTTAGAAATGACACTTTTTAGAACTTTTAACATATACCGGATTTATTCTATAATTATCATTAGAATTCAAATTCTTCACCATTTAGTTAAGGAATACTTGTACCACACTTAATTGATTTTAATTCTATGAAAAATATACTCTAATGTGTTTCTTTTAGATAATTTTAGTAAAATATTAATACATAACAAGTGATATATAACGGTTGTCTGAGTATTTAGTTTTTTCACTCTAAATAAAAATATAAATGGGATTTCAATATATGTATTATAAGGCTTAATTAGTCATTTAGTTCTAATTTTAGTTAAAAACTTTTGAGAAGTCTTCTTTTTTAATTTTGTTTCAATTAAATTTTAATTCTTGAAAATATTATTTAACTAGGTTATTTCTGTTAATTCCACACCAACGGTGTTAAAGACATGTCACATGTCAATTACTTTTTTTTTAATTTTTTTAATTTGTTTTTAAAAAAATTTGGATTAGCCACTATCATGTTCGTGACATAAAATGTGGTATTATTAGTGCCACGTAGCAGAATAGTGTCACGTGCTAGTGTGAGTATTGTACTATGTATTACTATTTTATATTTAACTTAGTCCTTATATTTTTTTTATTCAATTGAGTCATAATTAATTTTTAAAATGGAGTAATATTACCATTATCAAAATTAGGGTCAAATTTATTATTTTTATTAATGTTATACTGATATTTATATTAAAATTTATTTTTTATTAAATATTTCTAAGATTATTTTAAATCAATTCTAACTATATTATTAAATTCATTTAAATAATTATTTTTAATCTTATTAAAAAATATGAAATAATAATATAATATTTATAAATACTTACTTTATTATAAATAAACTAAAATTTATTTAATAAATAAAATAATATTTATATGACAAATAACAAAATATTGTCTTACTTAAAATAAACTAAAATATAGAATAAATATTTCTTTAACTTAAAAATACTAAAATTTTAAAAAAATAATTTAAAAAACCAATTTTTATTATATAATTAAAAAATAAAATATACAGCAATTTAAATTATTAATATCTACAAATTAAATCTTAATTATTATTGTTGTTAGAACAATAAAATAATTTAATATATAACTATTTTAATTTAATATGTTAAAAAGTTATTTTTAATAAATTTGATATACAAATAATAAAGTTAGTTCCAATTTAAAGAGGAACAACATTGCATTATTTTAAAAATAGTTGAAAAGACATATATAGACATTGAATTAAATATAGGACATTGACATTTAGCACTCACATGTGATACTAATATTGACACGTGACGCTAACACTGTCATGTGACATTGACAATGTCACTTGGCATGTCATGAGCCTTATAAGTGGACAAAAAAAATTAAAAAAAAAATATTCTTTTTTAAACTTAAAAAAATTAAATATTTAAAAAAATGAAAAAATGAAAAAAAAACTATAAAGTGACATGTGACATGTTTTTAACGTTGTTGGTACAATACTAATGGAAAGGAATTTGATTAAATCAATTTTTTAAAAATTGAGACTTAATTGAAAAAAAAAACAAAAAAAAAATAATTGACTTGAAAATTTTCAACTAAAATTGTGAAAAAATACTAAATAAGCCTTATTATATACTAGATGGCTAAAATTTGGCTTTTGTAAAATATTTGATACGGCGTGTCGTGTATTTATCTATATATCTCTCATAAATGTCTAATTTATTGATAGCACTTTAGGGAAGGTGAAACCTATGAACTGATGTTGTTTATGAATCTGGATTGAACTAAATTGATTAGTTATTTGGAAATAAGGCCGAATTGTATGTTTTGTGGTTTGTAAGAGTAATGATGGGAAATCCATTTGGATGTAGTCATAAATGTTGCATAGAGTTTGTATAATTAGAATTTAAATGCATGTGTAAAATGTTGTAAATGGTAGATGAGAATGAGAAAGATATAAAGTTATGTGAAAACATCCTAAATTGCATTAAAATTATAGGTCTGTTGCATTACAAAAATTTGTAAATAAGGTGTTCTAGGGCCTCATCGCTAGGTGCACTTACGTATGGTCAGGCATCGTCATGACAGTGAACCCTCTAAGTTTGTAACATTGAGCGGTGGTTCATTGGCATGTAGCGGTAGTTTTATGAAATATTTACTTTTTAGAAGTGACTTATATTGCATTATATAGTTTATCTTTTCATATCACAAATTGTAATGATGATTGTATTGAGTATGTTTGTTATTGTAGGAATGTTTAAAAAGAGTTGAATTAGTTATTTCAAGGGGAAATGCTAATCTAGGGTGAGTCAAAGTGTATTTAAGGGAATTTATTATGTAAGACTATCCTAACTCTACTAGTATCCAACTCACATAGAGGAAGATAACTAGGTTGTGAGAGTCCAAAGAGACTTCACTTGGCAGATGATGTGATATGAAAGAGGATCGTACTTAAGGAGTTAGTGAAGTTAACCATGTTATGACTTGATGAATCATATTGGTTTATTTGTAATACAAGTTAATAAAGAAGAAAGGAGGTGGTAAGTATGACATAAGTAGAGTCTCACGATTCTATTTAATACACTAGTCTTCTAGAAGCAGAGTCTAGATTTATTTGGTTGTTAGAGTCATTTTTGGACTAATAGTTGTTTGAGCAATTGCACTAAGATATGTGGGCTGATACTTGAAACTTGATTTGATGAATGTAAATTGTTTGTGTTTTTGGACTGATTGATATAATGAAATTTTATTAATGAATGAGTTTTTGAATTGAAATAATGGAGTGGTTTAAATGGGAAAGTGAGAAGGACTGATTTCCATCAACAAATTTGTTTTTGATAATCTTTATTATAGGTTATTGTTGCTTTTATGTTAAGCTTTTGTTCTTCTTTAAATGCATTAGCTTAATTACCCTTACTTTTCTTGTTTTGTGTTTGTTTGATTTTCTTTTCTACAACGATAGTATGTTAATAAATGAGCAAAGGTAGGTATAAAGGGTGGTAGTAGCACAAGTGTTGGAAAAGTCACTAAAGGCACAAGTGTATATCATCTTTTTAAGATAATTAATTATAGTCCATTTATTCTGAAATACACTAAGATTTTATCGAAATGTCTCTTGAGTTATTTTAACGGACTGTATTTATAATTAGATATTGTTTTATATGTCTTGATATGAGAAAAATTGGGTTGCTACATGAAAATTTTAAGAGAACATAAAAAAAAAGTGCGGGTCATGAAAAAGTAAAAGTCCATGTAGATCAAAAAGGAGTTTGATGAGTTAACATTTCTTCCGTAATGCGAAGATTTAGTGTGTACGTTAAAAGAAATTCATTTTCCATTTTATTCCACAATTTTATTTTGATAATCTTCATCGCAAAAAGAATCTTTTTGTTGTAGTTGTACGAACAAGAAGAGTGAAAATAATACCAATTAAACGATCAATCAAGTAAAATGTCATTGACTTTATTGTTCTTGACAAAAATTGACATAATTCAAACATAGTTAATAAATTCTTCAAATCTGGATAGTTAGGAGTATCAACAACAATTTTGAAGTTGTATTTGATATGAACCACATTTTAAATAAGTTTTACTAATTTCATCACTTTTGTTCATTGGACATTTTCATACTTGATGACATCTTCCTAGATCATGTTTCAATATATTAATATGAAACTCTTCACATGTAATTATTTGAACTTTAAAAAAGGTTCATCTAAATAAACAATTGGATCATTAGTATCATGTTTCAGAACATGTGAAGAAGTTAAACTTGAACCTTAAAAAAGGTTCTTCTGATCACTTTTACAAAATGAATATATGTTTTTATTATTCATCAATATACCTACTTTATTTTAAAAAATATAGTTTAAGACTAAAAAGTAATGTATCATAATCTATTAAATAATTGAGAGTCAAAATTACGAAATAAAAATCTATGATAATCAAGTCTAGGGATGACAAAGGGTCGGGTTGGGCACGGATAGTGCCTACTCGCAACTCGACTCGCTGAAAAAAAAAATTCACCTGCTATCTGTCTATCTACCTGTCAGGTACCCGTTTAAAAAATACTCACGATTTTTTTTAAAACTAGCGGATACCCGCATACCTGCGAATATTTAAAAGAAATATTTATTTTATAATTTTTTAAAGAAAATTTAAATAAAATTATAAAACAAATATAATATAATATTAATTTAATTTAAATTTTCATTAAATTTAACCTAACAAAATATAAATATAATTTTAATTTTAATTAAATTTAACTTAATAAAATATAAATTTAATTTTAATTTTAGTTTTTTTGCGCGTAACAGATACCCGCGGGTATAGATAGTATAATACTCACATCCAACCTGTTTATATGCGGGTATTAAAATACCCACTACTCGTAGATACTTACTATTTGCCGCAGATTTTATCCATGAATTCTCACAGACACAGATATTTTTTCCATCCCTATTCAAATCACAATAAAGTTACATTTGTTTTCAAGAACAGAGAAGAACATATAAGAAATGAGAATGAATTTGAATTTAAATTTTTTTTATTTTTCTTCCGAAGCAAAAAAAAAAAAGAAAACACGTTAGAGCAAAAGATGAGTAAAAAAAAAATCTAATTTAGTTACCATCAATTCCCAATATATCTTACATTAAGTTTAAAAAACTTCAAAAAGTCTCCAGAAGGGCGAGTTAGTGAGATATGATCAGAGATTTCATATCAACTAAAAATAAGACAAATTTACAATACATCAATAAATATCTTACTTCACAAATTAATTTTCTAAACTTAAATTTGACTTAAAATTCATCTATTAAAATTTATTGAAATGAAAAAAATCAAATATAGTACACTTAATATTTTCAATAAACTTATTCTTATAATGACAAAAATTCCAAAAGCATCTTCGTTTGGTTATAATTTGTAGTTTTTTTTTAATCCACAATAGTAAATGTATTAAAAGAAAGTAAAAGCATTGTCACAATTCATATACATAAAATGGAGAAAAAGAAAAAAAAAAAGTAAAAACAGTTGTCATGTTCTCCCGTACTTGACCAAATAAGCACAAATTCTATTTGTTATTCATATAGTACATAATTAAACTGATATTAACAATATCAAATAAAATCAATAAAAAAAAGTATGTATTTAGGAAAAGTAAATTCACTTATTTTTATGAAGTATATTTTATTCCCTAATAGTACATTAAAATTAATGCATATCTGATAGGACGATTTCTTTTATCTGACACAGCTACTCCCTACATACTATAAACCAATGCACTCCACCCATTTACCCACACAATTTCTTCAATTATTAATCTTTTGTACAATTGACAACAATTTTTTAGAAAATTGAAAATTTTAAATTAAAATTACTTTTAATTCTAATAGTCAACAATTTTAAATTATAAAAATAATGTAAACGTACACAATACTATATTAACTTAATCAATAAGCCAAAATTTACATAACTAATAAATAATTACATTAAATATTTACAATTTTTTCTCATTTATAATAATTTTATTTAACCTAAATCAAATTACTTTTGTAAACATTTTATATATATATATATATAATTATGAAATAACTTATAATTCTTTATTCCTTTCGCTTACTCTTGGCCTTTTTTTTCCAAGTGCGAAAAGTTTAAGAGAACATAAAAACAAAAAAAAAAAGTGCGAGAATTGAAAAAGTAAAAGTCTATGTAGATAAAAAAGAGTTTGATAAGTTAAAATTTGTTCTAAGATGTGGAAATTGAGTGTGTATGTCAAAAGATAATCAATTATACATTTTATATGCTTGATTATGATTTTAATATTTATGTTATTACAGTAAAAAAATAAATTAAAATAAAAAATATTAAATTATATTTTAATTATATATTTTAAAAATATATTTACAATTTAAATTATTTTACAAAAATAATTTTCCAAAATTATATAGAATTATATCAATATATAAAAAGTTTACTATACTATATTAATTAATCAAATTATTCACAATTTTTTGATTCTTTTCCATTCTCTTTCCTTTAATATAAAATATTCTATATTTTACTATTTCTTTTTCTTTTTCATTCCACTAAATTTACTCTTTAATTCAAACACTCCATTAAAAACTAACCTTCTAAATTTTATTTTAAATTAATTTTAACAATTTAATTTTATATTAATTTTAACAATAAAGATAAAATTATAATTTTACATTTTAATATATTAAAATATTCTCTGTATTTATTTTATTATCGGATGATTCACACACTTTTACAATTTTTTTAAATCTCTCTTTCATCTCTCTATCCTAATAAACATCATTTTTTTTCTTTTTAAATGTGTCCATTCACTCTTTCTCAAATTCATCTTCAAAAACAAATCAAATAATTTAAAAAAAAAATATATATATATATATATATATATATATATATATAAAGATTAATTGTTACTATTCTTACTAGTTTTAGAAAAAAGATGTACTAAAAGAAGAGTGATAAACTTGAAAAGTAAGGCAGAAAATTTAGGATTTATGAATTTGAATAAAGCATGAACGGAAATTTTGGCATTACTTGATGTGTGAGGAAAAAGACACAGTTTCCATTCTCGTGAATGGTGGATCCCAATCCCCCTTATCCCTAATCACTAATCATACATATTAGTTCAACCAACACATCAATCTAAATTAATCTCAAATAATCCTAAAAAAACAAATATGTATTCTCAAATTTTATTCTACGTTTCAATTTGTAAGAAAAGCTTCCAAAAGTTTAGAACTTACGTTACAAGCTAATTAAATTCGACCAAAGTCACAATATGGTAATTAAATTGGATGTGTATTTCATTAACTTGTCTATACTTTGAGTACACGAAACATTATTACCAAATTTTAGTCGTATTATTGTAAATTGTTAAATTTTATTTGTATGAAATTTTATCAATTAACGTCATATCATTATATATATATATATATATATATATATATATATATATATATATATATATATATATATATATATATATATATATATATAAAAGGAAACCATAAACATTAAGTCTTAAAATTTTATATTAGATGTATTTCTTATTTTAGTGGTAATCTCCTCAATCACTTTAGAGAAAAAATTAGATTCAATAAAAAAAATGCAAAGTTGAGTGACATATGAAAAAATAAATTACAATGAATATAATACCTACTCTCTCTGTGTTAAAAAAGTAACTCATTATACTCAATTTTGTGATACTAAATATTCTTCCAAGAATCTTACCTTTTTAATAATATAATAAATATATTTAAAAAAATACATTATTGTCCAAACACTAGAAAAATATATATCTTTTTGCGAATTTTGTTTTAAACTTTTTTTTAGATAAGAAATTACTTGCAAATTTTATAATATTGTAAGAAATAATTATCTAGAAAAGAAGAAATTATTTGTCAATTAAAATGTTAAGAAAAAATGGCAAGAAAAAGTTATTTTTTGTAAAAATTTTAACAAATTTGAAAAAAAAAATCTTATGAAATATGAAAAATTCTAATAATAAATTTTTTTAGAGGACTTCAAATATTTAATAAAAAAACATATATTTTCATTCTTTTTAAATTAATATATACAAGTGAAAAATCATAATACTCTAATCATTTGCATTGGTTTTCTCTCTTTTCATTCCAAATTTATATAAAATTCCATTATTTAAATAAGAAAAATCAGTTCTGGAATCGGTCTAATATATGTTGATTTAATATGTCATAAATATATTAGATTGGTTGTACAATCGATGTAATATAGTTGACTATTAGATTGGTTATAAAGAAATTGATCTTACACCTTTGTTGAAAAGGCAAAACAACAATTTTAAAAAGGACTATTAGATTGGTTGTATCATTAACCGATCTAATATTTGCAACTATTTTAAAAATAATATAGCACATATTAGATCAATTATGACATTAACTAAACTAATATGTAATGTATTAGATTGGTTAATGTCATAATTGGTATAATATGTGTAGTTTTTTTTATAAAAGTTATGTTCACCTTGGTAAATTTCATATAGATAAGATAGAATTAAGACAAAATAAGTGTCAAATTCATCTTAAAATTAACTATATTTGGATTGGATTTTACAAAAATTGTCCTAAATGATAGAGACAATACTAATACTAAATAAAAAACAAAAGAAAATATGAATATGAACTAATTTTTACTTTGCAAAAAGTGTTTAGCCCATTCAGTCCTAACTTCTTCACTCGTCTTAGATTCCAATGGTTCAACATTGTCAAAAAGTTCTAGTAACGAATGTATATTAGTTATTTCATAACGACATATATCAAAGATTAATCTTTTGATGTTTTACCTCATCCTAAGAATCTCTAAGACCAACACGAGTTATTGTCCACATCCAGTACATAACTTAGTACTCAAAGCTTTCTTATTGCCTATTACACTAATATATGAAATTTATGTAATTAATATATGAAAAAAATAGTAAAAGTTACTATAAAACAAGTTTAACACATAGTAATACCTTAGGTGAAATCAATTAGAAGTTATGTGAAGATGAAGTGGATTTACCTCCCAATACATTGCAGAAATTCATAGCACTAAAAAGAGAAGTCATTAGTCATTTAAAACATATTTGATTATATAAATAACACATTATTGAAGTAATTATCACATACTCTTGAACTATACTTTTTATGTTTGGAGGTATGTTCTTTAGCAATGAGCATAACCAAGCGATTGTATAGTCCATTGGACAAATAATCATTAATTACTAGTGAAACCTATTAAACAAGAAATTTAGTTAGTGATTTGGTATTAGTTACCCAATAGCTAAACTTGGTGAGTTCAACTAATTACTCATGTATATAAAATGCTAAAGCATGTATCGAAGTACGAAATCCTAAATAATGGAGACTGGACCAACTGGGAGTAGGCCTCCTTTTAGAATTGAGCACACTGAATTCAAATGGCATAAAACATATTTACTAACCTTTATCAATACAACAATGATAACGGGGCAACAACTGACATAGGAGATTCAAAAGGTGATCTCGAAACTTCTTGGTGACCAATGGGTGGGGGAGCTTCAACAAAAGACTCGCTTGTGATGGGGTGGTGTGTGAAGCGACTAAACTGGTGCAACAACACAGATGGAGCAGAAATCCAATGTAGTAACAGCGGTCCAACAGAGCTTGGTGTTGAACAAAGCATTGTAGAGGCGGTGGGGCTCGTGGGTAGCGACAAAAAGCTTAGACCAAACAGTTTCGTGAAGTACGATAGCAAAAGGATGAGGACAACAATGTTCACGAAAAGCAAAAAAGGGTTTCACACCAGGGTAAATAAGGAATATTAGATCGGTTGTTTTTTTAACCAATTTAATTCGTAATTATTAGATTAGTTTGTTATACAACCAATCTAATATTTACGTATTAGGTCGGTTAAAATAAAATTTGATCTAATATACATTCTAGTATTTACAAAATTATCACCACATTTTTTACTACATCAGTTCTCTCTCAATAGATTTAATAGTATGTTCTAGTATCTATTTTTTTTTCACCAGTGAGTTAAGTAGAATTCTTTCTTAATTATATGAAGTCTTGATCCAAATAGTAGATAAATGAAAAGCAATTTTACTTTCTATAAACACTAGTGCGGGAAGGACTTTTGGTAGCGATTATTTTTGTCATTTTGTCGTCGATTCTAGAACCAAGGCATATTATGACAAGGCCAAAAAATGTTAGCTTTTTGCCTCGGTCTCAACCGAAGCAGAAACCCCATATCCTGCCTCAGTTCTGTTGAGAACCGAGGCCATATGCGCATCTCTCCATTTTCAACCTTCCATCTTCTCCACCAGAAACCCTAGGTAGCCACCATGGTTCCACCACAATTCCGTCAATCATCGTCACGTCTGAAACTCCCCACCCAAGATCCGTAACCACTATAATCTTCTTTATCATCGTAAGAGTAATTCATGAATCGCGCCACCACCATGGAACCTCCATGTTCTTCATACACGAAAACGTGAACACCACACTTGCATAAACACAAAAAAAAAAAATCAACCATCTGCAACATATCACAAACACTAAATCGCGCCTCCTTCCCCAAAATGGAAAACCACCTCCACTGCAACGACAAGTTTCTTCACGATGCCGCCACCTACACGTCCCGCTGCCACCAACGACAGATCTCCATCCACACACAACACCAATCTATCACACACCTACAACACAACGAACTCACACCTACTTTGCGAGTCCCAAATCACACTTCGCCAAGCCAGAACACGAATGAGCCAAACGTCGAGTACTCGCGAGTGGCCGGAGCGTAATAGTAGCAACAACAGCAGCAAAGGTGGGTGGTTGAGAGAGAGAGAATGCGCACATGAGGAAGAAGAAGAAAAAAAGTGATTCGTGATTTTTGAACCCTAAGAAACCTATTGGCCTCAATTCAATTTTTAACCGAGGTAGAAAATAGTTTTTGGCATCGGTTTAATTTTTAACCGAGACAGAAAAGATTTTTTGGCACTAGTTCAATTCCACCTAAGGCCAAATATCATTGCCCCAGTGGCATTTTTGAATTATTAGCCAACTTTTAGGCTTCGAGTCTTCAAAATCAAGACATATAAGACTTTTTGGCACTGGTTTTTTGAGAACTGAAATAGAAAGACGTTTTTTGCTTCGAATATATGCTAAATTGAGACATAAAAGTTAAAAAAAATTACAAAAATGTCACTGCACCATTTTATGCTTCGGTTAAATGATAACTGAGACCTATAACACTAGTTAAAATGACAAAACTGCACTAGTAAAAAATGATTAGAGTTTAGGGTTTAGGTTTAGCCCTTAAGTAAGAAGATTACTACTTAAGTAAGAAGATCTATCTTTAACCTTGAAACCTCAAAGTCGGGATTCAAAACTATGCCAAATTGATTCAAAACACATCAAAATATCATGTCAGTCACACTACACACATACATGTACTATTTCCTCAAGCTACATAACATGAAAAGTATATCATATTACACACATCACACAATGCCAAATTGATTCAAAACACATCAAAAGATCATATCAGTCACACTACACACATACATGTACTATTTCCTCAAGCTACATAACATGAAAAGTATATCATATTACACACATCACACAGTGAGGAGATGACGAAGAAAAGACAGGTTGAAATAATTATGCTGATTTGTTTTGAAAATGGGATCATCATTCACCTTCTTAGGATACCATACTCAGTCATTTAGCCTTACCGACAAGAACATTGCTGAGGACTTTGCAGAATGCCAATTGATTTCAATAATTCAATGAAACAACAAAGTAATGGACATGAAACAAGACAAACTCTATGACCCAGTTTTCCTTTTAATCTGAACCAATTAGGTTGGAAGCCACTACATATACCCGTGTCAACTTGTCATTTAATTTTATTATCCCTTTTCCTCTTCTGATTCTTTTTCTTCCACTTTTCTCTTTCTCTTCTTAAAGTAATCTTATCTTAATTAACATCAACTACTTTCTACTCTCATATGTTTTAGTAGTTTTGGTTCAAAGCAAACCAAGAGATCCATCCATTAAAAAATCCTTACCAGGAAAATTTGTTATATTCTCTTGTTCATGAATAATGCTCTCAAATTCTAAATCACATAAGCCCTTTTATTGCAGAATTCTTTACACTTTACATTCAAAAGATAATTTAACGAGAATAAGATTAAGGTAAATTTTCAACTAAACATGTTTAACCTCTAAATAAGAAACCCCCATCCCAAAAAGTTAATTTCCTTTGTAATCACATGTCACATGAGCCAAAACTGCCCTTTTCAGAGCTGAATAAAAACAAAAGCTAGAAGTTTGTGATTTTGAAAGTAAATGTACACCACTAATATTTTACTGGTGTAACAACTTTTTTTTTTCTTGCAGTAAAATTAACCACAATGCCATCTTGTGACCCTAGCTTGTTTGGTTAGGGCACCTCCTTGGAAGTTTCTCCTGCTCTTTCTGGTCCTCAATTTAGATTTTCTAGATTCTCAATCAGTGGCTTCTATTTGCCAATTCACTGCAAGATCTCGTAAAAAACAACCATCATTAATAAGATCATTAATAAGCAAGAATGGTGACAAACAAGGGTAAGTGAGAGAAAAAAATAAAATCTAAGTTATTAGTTACCCTACTTAGTTGCCAAACAATTTTCTTCTTAAATGTTTGTTGATGACTTTTGATAGTTATATCTCTTCTTTTAAAAAAATATGGAAAAGATCATAAGTTTAAATCTCTAGGATAAAAACTAAGAACTAAGATTTACTAATAAAAAAAAAGTTCCGGTCTTTTAACAACCACTAAGCAAAGGAACCATGGTTTTCAGAAGCATACAAAAACATCCAACTGTAACATTATCACCCTCTCTTCCACTCAATCAGATATGCACATGATGAGGCCTCAGAATTTGCCTTTAAATTGGTCCACCTCTCTTCTCTTTCCCACTGTGATATTCACTCTCAAACCAAACCACACTCTGCAAAAGTGTTTCTCATTCCAAACCCTGCAATGGCTTCCAACAAGCTTATTGCCACCATCATGCTGCTCTCTCTCCTTGCCTACACCACTTCAACCCATGCATGTGGCACATGCCATCCCCAATCTCCTCCTCCTCCATCAGGGAAGTGCCCTAAGGACACCCTAAAGCTAGGGGTTTGTGCTGACATCCTAGGACTTGTTAACGTTGTTGTTGGCTCACCTGTCTCCAGCAAGTGTTGTGCATTGCTCCAGGGTTTGGCTGATCTAGAGGCTGCACTTTGCCTCTGCACTGCCATCAAAGCCAATGTGCTTGGAATCAACCTGAATGTTCCTATCACACTCAGTGTGCTCCTCAGTGCATGCCAAAAAACTGTTCCTTCTGGTTTCCAATGTGCATAGGTTCATCTCGTCACTTGTGTCCTCAAACTGTTGTCTTGTTTTTACAGTTCTTCTTTTTCTGCAATGTGTGGTTTTAATAATTTGGCAAAGACATGTTTGTGTGTCTTAGTAAGTAATATTTCGTCTTTTCTGGTATATTTGGGGAACTTTGCAAGTTTTGTTTTTGGGGTATGTTGGAAGGGTTAGATTTGTTAAACCAGATCTTAATGACCAATATGCAGAATTTATTGTACTTCTTCATAATCAATCAAGTGTGTATTATCAATTTATGTAAGTTCATCACTGTCTCTTATTTTTCTCTAATTTGCTGTTATTTATTATTCTGTCATTTTTCTTCTTACACGAGAAATCAAATCACTTTCTGCTAATTCTTTATCTTATTAGAGAAATGCTTGAAAAAAAATGAAAAGGAAACAAGGTTTGATTTAAAAAGTATAATATTTTGCTATAAATATATTCTTAACAAAAAAAAAAATTGTTATTTTTTTAACCTTAGGCTAATGATTAGCCAAACAGTTCTGCACCTTTTCCTCCTGTCTGCTGAAAAGAGTAGTGCTTACATGCAGCAGGATTCTTTTCAGATGTTGACAATTTTTGTTTAATTTTTTCTCCAGAGCATCTTAGTACGCATATAACTATGTGCCCAGAGAAAAAAATAAAAATAAAACAGGTTTATTTCCAAAATATGTTTTTTATCGTCATAATTTTGACAACAAATAGATGAAAAATAAGGAGAGAAATATGTGATCAAATAAAGATACGTGGGGAAGAACTAAAATGCATTATGAACAAGTATTCTTAAATAACATTATTCTATATATTATATATATTATATATTTGATGTATATTGCTTAAATAGATTAACTATACCAATCTTATAGTTGTAAAACTGGTTGTAAATTGTGATCAAGAACTCGGATTTTGGTTATTTTGGGTATGAAATAGACTATACTACGATGATGAATATTATTTTGTTTGTTTTATAAAGGTTTCGAACATCCACCATAAATAATCCATGGGTTAAAAAAAGAGTGTTCATAAATAATTTAGTTTGACTTGTAGAAACTCAATCTTGAAAATAAATGAATTGGACCATCAAAATAAATGTGTCAGCATAATAGTTTGGTCTATATACAGTCCTATGGATTAGTGATTTGGCACGTGAATCTAGAAAAATATAAAAGCTAAATAAATAAACGAATTATAAAAAATGACAATTAATAAATGTCAAATAGCTAGTATGTCCTATTAAATAATCACCAAATATTAAATATAATTATAGGAATTAATTATTCCTCAATTTCATTTTAAATGTGATTTTAAAATGAGAAAAATTAGATTAGTGTATATTTAAATTAATATTAAAATGAAGTTCTAAATTGAAAGTAAATGAAATGGAGAGAATAGAAAAGAAGAATGATTTAAATTATCTAATGAAATTACAAGATCTAGAATTATAAAATTAAAAAAAATATAAAAGAAAATATAAGATGGCGAAAAAAAGATAATACAATATTCTTATTTTTAAATTATATTATAACTAATCATATACAACAACAAGATGATAAAATATATAGATATAAATATGTTTATTGTACTCCCTAGAGATGACAAATAAATTCATTTTGTGGTTATTGTCTAAATCCGTCTCCGGTTTGGCAAGGAATCCCTGCATATGGGGAATCTCTGAATTTTTCAAGTGGGTATGGTGATGGGTATGAAGATGTACATATTCTCGCCATAGTATATGTCCCCGCTATATATCCGTCCCAATTCAAATTATTAAATATTCACAATTAATTAAGTTACCATATATATATATATATATATATATATATACTTTTTATTTTTTATTTCTTCTAATTATTTGATTTATCATGAAACTCATTCGCATCTCCGATATATTTTTCATCTTATCATAACTTTTATGTAATTATGTTAAAATGATGTATGTCAATTAAACATTTTTATGTCTCACATTTGAATATTTCTATTATTTTTTAATATTTTTATTTATTGTATATTTTCCTTTAACTGATTAATAGCATAAATCTTTCATTTACTGGATAATATAAAAAAAAATTCTTTACTTATTATTAATTTTTGTTTCATTTGAAAATTTTTTTTGTTTAATTAAAATATTTTTCGTTATTTCTCAACCATTGAGTATATATGTTGATATTTGAAAAGTTTTCTTAGATCTTTAATGTATTTTTCATTTTATCATATCCTTAATTAGACATTTATTTTTCTTTGTGCGATTTCTTTCAATAGTCTCTCAAATTGTTTCTAAGACACACATTTAATCATTTTTTTATATTTTTATTTGTTGTTTATTTTCATCATGTAGAATACTATTTCAATATATTTTATCTAATTATTTTTTATTTTCTAACTCATTATCAATCATACTGTAATTTTTCACTATAATTGTATAAATAACTTTTATTTACTACAATATAAAAATTGAATGTAATTGCCATGAATATATTTTTATCACCATCCAAAATATATTGGAGTTCAAAGGATACAAGATCTTTGTTAAAATTTTATTATTATATTTATTACCGCCCACACACCTCTTTAAAGGGCAAGAAAAAAGAAAAAGAGAAGGTAGTTGTAATGTCCATGATGAGAGGATGAGATTGATAATGAAGAAGAAATATTGTAACATTTTGAAGATACAACCATCTAAGCTTCTTTCATCTTTTGATTTATATTTTCCAATTTTCATTATTTCTTTTATCATAAAAAAATATTTGTGCACATTTCTTTAGTGTCTAGTCGTTTGCGTCGCGTGACACATTTTTAAAATTCCTTTTTCTTTCTTCTAAAAAATATGTAAAGATCTTAAAATAAAAAATAGTTTTCTTTGTTTACTTTCTAACAATCATATGGTTGCTCACGTCGCATCGTAATGACATCCAAATTCACTTTCAAATAAACAAAAAGTAAAAAATTATAAAAGATTAAAAAAATTAAAGATTAAAAAAAATTATTTTCAGTATCTGTTTGGTTCCTCGCGTCGCGTGACACCAGTTTTCAAATAATTAAAAATACCAAAAAACATAAAAAGGTTTTCAAAATTATAAAAAAATAAAAAAGGTCAAATCAACAATTGTTAAAAGATTCTAAAAAACTACGTAACCCTACCCTGATTCTCCATTGTGAATGAAGATACGTAGGAGCGAGGATTAATCCTTGTCGGGCCAAAAAAATCAAAAAATTATTTTTTTTCTTTTGTAAATTCATTTATTATCATTTTTGGGAAAATAAATATTTTAAAAAATCAGATTCTTTTGCACGTTTAATTAAAGGTATCGTCCTAGTACGAACATTGAGGGGTGCTAATACCTTCCCCATGCGTAACCGACTCCCAGACCCAAAATTTGGATTTTTAGTCGACCTTGTCTTATCTTTTTTGATTTTTCCGTAGTTTTCCAGAATAAACTATGGTGGTAACTCCAAACTCTGTTTTTACAAATTTTATTTTTGGTTCGTCATCCCGTCGCGATTTAAAAAATTGAAGTAAACAAACATTTAAAATATATTTTAATTTGAATATTTGTTTTCCTTTTATATGTTTTCAAAAATATTTTTAAATTTTATCATGAAATTTTTTTTGGTATTATAATCTAAAATGTAAATAATTATAATTTATTTCAAAGTATTTGATATCGAAGAAACAATCATCCTCCTAATATTGAATATTTGATAATATTATGCTTCCTTTACCGTAATTTTTTATTATTTTATAAAAATTAATTAAAATTAATAATTAAGTAGTAAGAAAACGGGTATGGGTATGGGTACGAGATTATACCCACTACCCGGTGGGGATGAGGATAAGACAAAAATTTGATACCCGTTGGATTTGGGTATAGGAATGTGGATGAATTTTTTCTACGAAGATGCGTATGGGATAATGAAACACGTTCCTGTCCTGTTGCCATCCCTAATCCTCCTCTAATAATTTTTTTCAAAATAAATATTACAATCATCAAGAGAAATTTAAACATAATACTTTTATATAGAAATATATACATATATTTGTTTCTATGACTCTAACTTTCTCATTATCAAGTACTTTTATTCTCTACTCCCAACCAACATGATATTAGCTAGAGTGGCAAAACGACTAACCCGTTTTAGCCCAACCCCGCTACTAGTCTGCCAAAAACTGGTCGAGTCGGCCTAACCCATATGGTGAAAGTGGGCTAAAAGTGACAACCGATCATGTCATTGGGCGGGTTGACGGGCTAACCTGCTAGTTTTGAATTTTATTTTTGCAGTTGTTGTAAGGACCAATTTTAATTTTCTGCCCTAATGTTTAAGGGCTGGCCTTAATCTGTTGGGCCTAAAGGCTGGCCCATAGGGTGCAAGGGCCCTAAAGCTGTTAGGATTTCCCTTTCAGCCTCACTTTGCAATCTGAACCTAAACACTGCCTCCCTTTTCCATTTCAGAGCTCTGCTAGGGTTAGTCGTCAACTCCTCCAAGTAAACTCCAATCAGACCTCCACTTCACGTAAGTCTGTTCTAACTTGTACCTTAGTTCCATATAGTTCCTTCTTCGTGGTTCCAACTAGGGTCAGTCGGGGTGAGCTCGTTTTTGATCTGGTTTCACTCTTTTCCAGCTCGCTAATCCACTTTAGGAGCTGTTGCGTTCGTTGTTAGTACCCAAGGACCCAGCTGCTAGCTTGTTTTCCAGGTAAGGGAAGCTATTATTTGTTTGGTGCGAAGTCTGTTATTCTATGTTGTTTGCGATTGATTGAGTTTTGCCTGCTGTTATGGATGTGTGATATGGTGGGATTGTTGTTTGGGGTATGCCTATGTGTCTATTGCAGGTGAAAACAGTGGCGAGCACCGATAAACTCACCCAAGCGAGCTAGTCTCGCCTAGGCGAGATTAACAGGGGCTCACCTAAGTTATTTTCCACGAATGGTCGCCCAGGCGACCCACGGTATTTTTGAGCGAGCGAACGTCTCGCTTAGGCTAAGGGAGCTCGCCTGAGCGAGGGTCCTCCTCGCCTGGGCGAGACCCTTCTGCCTGAGCGAGAAGTTGGACGAGAGGGTGATTGGCCTTGATGTTTTCCTTGATCTCCAATGTTGATAATATGTTTGAATGGGTATTAACTTTGAGATTATGAATTGAATGACCTTTATGAATGGGATGGTGTATGAGTTGTGATTTGTGAGTTTTAACATGATGTGAGTATGATAATTGTATGAGATGATTCATGGAATTGAAATGATGAGTTTGGTATGAGTTCGACATGAGACATGAAAGAATTGGTACCAATGTGGCATGGTAATAATATGAGACGAAGTTCCATATTCAAGGTTCGAGAATAATGAGTTGGTATGGTTTTGCTGGGAATACAAAAGAGGTGAATTATGAGAAACTGTATGTGACATATATGTATATATCTGTGTGTATGCATGCTGAATCCGTTTGATTGATTAAGAATATTTGGTCCGTGTCAGTGCGTAATTCCTTGGGATCTCTAGGTGAGATTCTCAGGATCATGCTTTAGTGGTCGGGACGTAATCCCATGGCCCTTGTTAGTGGGTGTCCATGGTGGTGCCCCATCTGTATAACTAGGTAAGGATTCAAGGTAAGGTTGCATCCTAACACTCTAAGGAGTCAGTTAGTCTCACCTAGAGCGGACTGACTCCTGTGGTGAGAGTAGCAGGAGGCCTGAAATTCATTAAGGGTTAACCTTGTGGTGAGGGAAAATTGATTCATTGTAACACTTGTAACACATAGCTCGGGGGTGAGCAGCTCGGGGGTGAGCAGAGGTATCTACCACAAGTGCAAGCATCCGTTGAATCCGACCAGGTTATATGTATCCGGATGAGTCGAGTCGAGTCTTAGAGTATTGTTTGGAAGGTTGTAACATGCTTGCGTGATGTATGTATAATGGACTGTGAATATGTATATGATTTCATTAATGAAATGGTTTTTGGCTCTAGCTTACCTTTTGCTTGTTTGATTTTCTTGTGTGTGGTACTTCTCTTTTGCGATGATCATCAATTCATTGATGTGAGCAGAAGCGAGAGGTTCTCGCGGTCAACAAGGAAACGGTGACTCCACTGCATAGTCCATCTGGGTTGGATCTGATGTTTTATTTTTATTTTTTTTTAGCTTTTCTTAAGGCTACGACCCATGTATCCGTTTGACTTGTGATCTCTTTATATTCCTTTTAACTTTATAACTGTTTTTCCTGTGTCACTGTGGTGTGCCTTATGTTGTAAGGAGTTGGGTTTAAACTCTAGGTTTGCGCTATTATGCTACCTCGTGCGACGTTTCCGTTAATTATGTTTGTTAATTTAATGGGACGTTACAGTTGTTGTTAAATATGTTTTTGGTCCATTAACTTTCAATGAAAATTGAAATTAGTATTTTTTTTCTAAACTTATGCCCAATTTAGTTTCTCAACTTTAAAAATGTGTGAATTTAGTCCTTGCTGTAACCAAATTTTGTTAAGTGTATTTGACGTTTCAAACATGTTCTTCAACTAATATTGAAGCGGACATGTGTCAAACGATGTAAACAACTAAAATGCTATCATGAAAAGCATTTAAAATATCAAATAAATTTAACAAAATATAAAATGGTTAAATTCACACATTTCTAAAGTTGAAAAAGTAAATTAGGCCAAAGTTTAAAAAATGAACTAATTCTCTTTTTCATTTAAAGTTAAGAAACCAGACACATATATTTAACCGTGTTTTTTATTTCCAATTTTATGAATAGGCCACAAGGAGAGATAAATAATTTGTGATAGTAGTCGAGTTGAGTTAATATCTACCATATGTCTAAAAATGCAAATAAAGATTGAATATATATATATATATATATATATATATATATATATATATATATATATATATATATATATATATATATAAATATATA
>Ga0214544_1004465_pt1 | contig 28103 bp, 14 predicted proteins | sample CNSS3metaG_FD_160074 | JGI IMG/M metagenome (GOLD analysis project Ga0214544, IMG submission 160074) | Root nodule microbial communities from cowpea collected in UCLA plant growth center, Los Angeles, California, USA - CNSS3 | ecosystem: Host-associated > Plants > Roots > Nodule | place: USA...
TGTGTTTTTTTTTTTTTTTTGTTTTTTTTAATTTTTTTTTTTTTTTTTTTTTTTTTTTTTTTTTTTTTTTTTTTTGTGAGTTTTTTTTTTTTTTTTTTTTCTGATTCTAAGATCATGAAGTGATCACTTATTATCTTTGTTTGTTTTTTCCTCTGCATTTTAAGTTTTGTACCTTTTGTTGAATATGCAAATCTGTTTTGGTGTTTTATATGTCCCATGAAAACTTACTTATGCTTGATATGGAGAACCAAGATGGTTCTTGTGTATTGAAGTTGAATAAGTAAATAACAACATTTTTTTAAGGTGACCAGGGTAAGTGAGGGTTAAAAAAATTGAGAGATAGTATTTTCTTTAACGTGTTATTTTGTTACTTTCTCGAACTTAAAAATTTAACTCCCTTTAGACTTAATCCATTAAGAACTAAACATGTCTTTAATTAAAGATTAAATATGTTTTAATCTTTAAATTATAACATAAAATAAAATTAGATTTCTTATTTATTCCAATTTTTAATTTAATCGAATTCTAAATTAAAAAATAAATAAATGTTGTCCGATTATCTCACGAATTTAAGCTTTTAATAACGTGACAAGATAATAAAATAATTTAACGATTAGATAGAAGAAAAGTTAAAAAAAAAAATTGTGAATTTAATCTTTATTAATAATTTAAAAGATTAATTCGATAGATTTAAAATAGAAGTTTTGGGGTAGTTAAACCCCACTAATTAACAAATATTAAACAAGTTTAATATTTAGACTAACTGTAAATGACAATTCTCATAACATCACTATTTAAGTAATTTTGAAAATGTTTAATGATTAACAGTTTAATTATTAAATTGATGTATTTTAATAAAATGTAAATAATATTGCAATATTTAAGAACTACTTAATACATTTTTTAACAATTTAAAATTATTTAGGCAGTTTTTATTCTTACTAATAGTTTAAGGGTGAAATCATGGGTTACTCCACCCTAAAAATTTCAAAATTGCGTGCGAATATATAACCTCCGCCTGCACTGCGACTCTGTTCCACTCCTTCAACCAAATCAAGTTTCAATCTCTAACTTTTCTTTCTTTTTCTTCGTAACCTTGAACTTGATAAAATACAAATGTAAAGCACGTCTCTTATTGTTTCTCTGTTTTTAAAATCTCAATTCAATCACGTGAAGGAGAATATTAAATACATTTTTTTTTTTTTCAATTTGAATCCAGCCAAGGTACTGGCATCTGTTGAAGGTGATGCAGAACGATGAGAAATGATGAAGGAAGCGGAGAAGGGGCAATGGGTTCAGTGGTGGTTGAAAAAGTGGGAGGCAGATCATCGGCCACAACTTGTTTCTCAAGATATCCCCTCAAATTCTTCATACCCAAAAAGGTTTTATCTTTGATTTCACCAATCTTTGGTTCAAAAAAGGTTCATTTATATTCAAATATACTATAAACTGTCATCTGATTATGTTGGGCTTGAATTTTATATTAGTTTTTTTTTAAAATTAATTTCAATTTTAGTTGGTTCATTATGGAAATATCTTTGACAGAATATGATGGTTGACTTCTTATTTATAGTTTTTTGATTCAAGGATGATATCCGATTATTATTTGTCTGTGTAAGTTTTTTTTTTTTTGCAGGAACATTATAATTAGTCTCTTTTATATTGTTGTATAATTGAACATTGTTGAAATATTTTTTTTTGGGCTAGTTACTTTATAAAATAAGTTTTGATTAGTTTGACATTGTAATACTTGTACACATCAATACTAAATCTAAATTAAATTCTTCTTACACTCTCAGTCATCTTTTAATTAAGCTGCAGAAATTTACATGTTTGTGTTATGAAACGATCTTTATGTTTTTATCAAGTTTATATGGTTTATACTCCTTAAGTTTAAAAAACATTAATGTTTTGTAAGTTAAAAAATTAAATCTACATTCTTTTAATGTTTGGGAACTAAATTTAACATGAAAGTATAGAGAATTTGACCTCGTTTAATTGAAAGTTTGAAAGTATAAACTAAAAAAATACGTTTTCCCCTTTAAAAATCTTAGCTTGGAATGCTAAATTTGTTTCTTTCACTGATTGCTTAGGTGGGTTCTTCCAAAACTGATGCTGTATGGGTTTATGCTCTCAATTATGGGGGAGGAATTGTATCTGTAAGTTTTGTATATTTTTCATAGCCCCCTTTCACTGTCTTGGTATTATGCTTTTATTTGCATATGCTGATGGATTTGTGCTTACCTTGTGAGGTGTAGGGTGATCACATTTCATGCAAGTTTTGTGTGGGAGATTCTTGTACCATGGTGTTGACAACCCAAGGTTCCACCAAGGTTGACTAATTTATTGTTTTCCCTTGTAGATTTTTTTTTTCATTATTTTCATCCCCCAAGTTTGGTTGTCCCTCTATTTGAGCTGACTTTTGGCCAGGGTGCTTACGTCCTATCATTGTTAAACTCTACAAAAGAGAGAAACATTGTGCTAAAACCGTGTGTTTCTGGGACAGCACGAGTCTTTGTTTATATTGAGAAAAAGGGATCACTACAATAAATAGTGCAGATTTGATATCCTCTAATACAAAGATATGGTATGGAAATTAATAAAAAATGTTCCTGATTATATAAGATTAGCTCTTTATTTCTATAATTATAACAATAATGATATATTATCTCTTAAATTTATGGCTTTTGTTAGAGTGAATTCCTGTCTTTTGACTTGGCTTATGTTTATATTATTGTTATTGATAATTTTGTTCTCCTTATTTAGGTCTACAAATCCGTGGGATCTAAGTGTTCTCAGCAAATATTAGAGGTAAAAGCAGAGTATTTTTTTTTTTTTTTTTGCTTTTTTGCCTTTAAGCTCATCATTATTGAGTTAGAGGAGTCATATTACATGATGAGGACAAATGATTAGGATTGGTTGTTTTTCGCTACACAATTCCTGATGTCAATTGCAAGATTTATGGCCATGACAAGAGTGTTATACTTGTAATAGGAGTCTAATAAATGGACATTTTTATGGCATAACACATTTACTTTTCAACAAAAATGCCTTGACGAACTTGAATTTTCATGGTTAAGATTTGACTATTGGTGAGTTTATTGGTTTCATGGGCCAACTGACAACTTTTGAATTCATTGTGTAGTAGGCTAGAGTTGGAAGCAATGCACTTTTAACCATCATTCCAGATCCAGTGACATGCTTTTCCACCGCAAGATACTATCAGAAACAAGTCTTCAATGTGTCTTCAGACTCAAATTTGGTCATGGTTGATTGGATTACAAGTGGGCGCCATGAAAGTGGCGAGAAATGGGATTTTGATCTATATAAAAGCACCAATAACATTTTCTTAGAAGATGGCCAACCATTATTTCTGGATACGGTAATTGTTTTAATGCTGTTCTTGTTATGCTTGTAATATATATAGTTTGTTAGACAATTAAATGCGTATACTATTAAAGAGGGTTGTGTTGTGTGGTTACATATAGATGAATTTGAAAATATCTGATGATAACTCAGTTGCAAAAGGGGTTTCTTTCCCTTGTTATAGTTATTACTTTCAAATAATAATTCGTTCTTGAACATTTTCTTCTGTATTTTCACCTTGAGGACAACCATTGACTACCTTAATAAGAAAAATGTTTTTACATGGAATGTTGTGTTCAAGTGACATTTGAGAAGTTAAAATCTGCCATGGCCTCACTACCAGTATTGGCTGTTCTAGATTTGTCCAAGCAGTTTATTGTAGAAATGGATTCAACCAGTGTTCTCTCAAAGTCTCACTCGAGGGTGGTATTTCTTGTGTAGAAATTTCTGTGAGTTTTCTGAAATGACAATGCTTCTTGTTACGAACAGACGTTATTAGAGAAAGAAAAAAATGGACTCATACAAGAGCACATGCACAATTACCAAGTAATTGCAATGATTTTACTCTTGGGGTGAGTGGTTTATTTTGTCTTACTTTTGGATTCATACTTACTGTATTATGAATTCATTATTCATGTACTATGTGATTTTTTAGGCCAAAAATGCAGTATATTCAGAATCTTGTGCAAGATAGCGTGAAAGAGATTATGTCTAAGCAATTACTGCATCCTTCTACATCTTTGAGTCACCATCACCAAAGAGAAAAAGCTGATCATTTCCTTACGAGACCAAGCTTCATAGCTTCCTGCAGTGCCTTTGGTCCTAAGGTTTGTTTAAATTATTTCAGATTCAACCAACACTGATTGTTTATCTAAAATTGTAAAATGTTAACTTTGTGATTCATCAAGCTGTAGGATTGGCTTCTCTTGTCTCAACATAGAGGAGTCAAGTTTGAAACACTTTTATTATTGGACAAATTTCATGAGTGATTTTTGTGCAGAAAACTGGTCTTGTTGTTCGAGTGGCTGCTGAGACAACTGAATCAGTCTATAAGTTTCTACGACTTCAGCTGGCTCCAATGGAGGCAATGATAGGTGTTCCACCATACAAGACAAGTGTTATATGAAACATTCATTTTAGTTTTAATTTCAGAGCTACATGTAATAATGGAGTTCAAACTGAGATTTTTTAGTCTTGTTCTCTGATCAGCATTAAAAATATATCATTTTAAAGTTTTAAAATCAGTGGTTATTATGGTATTTTGAAGACAAAGTGGAGGAAGAACACAGAATAAACCAGAATTTAAATTCTGAAAAATCATTTCAGAATCCAAATGAGTAATAATGAACTTATATAACATTCCTTTCATTCAAGAATCTGTATTTTCAGTTATCGATCTTTTATATCAGGATCAAACTTCTTTTACTCCCCGACGATATGGCATATTAATCATGTCATGAAAAAAAATCTAATCTAATAGCAATACAGTTTAATTTAAAGACTAAATCGCGATGTATCATCAAACAGTTGTTATTCAATGAACCAATCTTTTCTCAAGTAATTATAATTAAATTTTATAACATTTTTTTTATTTGTTATTTTGATTTTATTTCAATATTTGTTTTTTAGTTTTTAATTTCATTTTTCCCAAATTAAGACTAAATTTAACATCAAATTTAACTTTTATATAAATATCAGATTTTTATTATAAGTGATATTTTTATGATATATTTTTAACAATATTAAATTTATTTAAGTTTAAATTTTACATCAAACTCTATTTATTTATTTTAAAATTTTAAAATATTTAGTTTATAACTTGTTACAAAATTATTTTAAAATTTTATATTTAAATTTATAAAATTATTATTTTTAAACCAACTTTAACATTTTTATATAAATTATTTAAAACAATTTTGTAATAAGTTAAAATAAATATATTAAAAATTGTAAAACAAAATATAAATAAAGTTTAATGTAAAATATAAATTTAAATAAACTTAATATTGTTAAAATATTTAATAAAAATATCATTATAACATTTATATAAAAGTTAAATTTGATCTCAAATTGAAGATAATGAAATTGGAAATTTTTTTAAAAATTATGGACCAAAATGCAATCAAAATAACAAATATATGGACTAAATTGAGATTCAGAGAATGACTTGACACGTGTAACCATACTAACTTGATATGTGACACAATACTGACGTGATATGTTGCATAAATAATTTTTAAAAAAATAAAAGAAAATAAAAAATTCAAAAAAATGAGAAATTGATACGTGACATATTCTTAAGGAAAACGATTGTTTGACAAAGTAAATGTTACAAAGTTTTTGACAAACTGACGTGGCATATATTAAATGATTTTTTTGAGTTAAAAAATGGGAAACTGCACGTGTGAGAGAGAAATTGAAGAAAAGGGACGTGGTTCAAAAAATGGGATTGTCTCTCACAGAACTGCTCTCGCGCTGTAGTTCATTTTTGGCCCGCTCTTAAAGCTTTTCTTGTCCACGGTGAGAGAACCATTCTTCTGCAAATTTCCATTGATTAAACTTTCTGCTGCATTTACCCAAACCCATTATTGTTGCACATCGAATTCCACCTACAAGAAAGCAGTTCGTCCCGACGGTGGTAGACGAAAACACAGCGGAACGTTCCCGACGGTGGTTGACGGAAAGCATTGAAGTTGCAGGTTAAGATTTTCGATTATAAATCAATTTGGGGTTTAGGGTTTTGATTGGAAATCATGGCTTCTTGGAGTCGAATGTATTTTTAGGGTTTAGGGTTTTCATCGGAAATTGACGTGCTCCTTATGATATTTGTGACAACTTCGTGCCTTCAACTAAAACCTCCATTATATGAAGTACCTTCAACTGATCTTGGGCAAACATCAAATGCAACATCATCAAATGATGACAATTGATAACTTATGTTTGTTTTCATGTCTGAATATTTTGACGTAGTACCATGTTTGTTTAATGTATAAATGTTTAGGATTTCAACTTTTAATTAAGTGGCAAACACTAAGTACTTATATGGCAAAATCAGTTAGTCATATTGAACAACATGTTTTCATTATTTCAGTGCGTTATTGGGTATGCATGTTGTGGGCTGCAAATAAATCACTGGATTTTGTTTTGTCTTATGACGTTGTGGCATGCTCATAATGTTCAGAAATAAGTTCCTCAAAAAAATTGAAGGATGTTTGAATGCCTAACAATGAAAACAAGGATGCAAGTTTAAATGTCAATCACAGATTTCATATATGGCAAACGCGGTGAAATGTTTTGCACAACAAGTTTTGACGGACAGGTGGGAACTTCATTTGCATTTTCTTTTCACTAAACTTTTTTATTAAAAAATCAGTACAACTTTCTTGGTGTAGGAAAGATATGGGAAGCAGATAAATTTAAAAAATTATTTAGTTTCATAAAGGATGCAGGTTTAAATGGCAATTCGAAACTACTTGAATGACAAACGTTGTACAATGTTTTGCACAAAAGGTTCTCACGGACAGGTTGCAACTTCATTGGCATTTTCTTTTCACCAATCTTTATTATTAAAAAATCAGTAGAACTTATTTTGTGTAGGAAAGATATGGAAAGCACATAAATTTAAAAAATAATTTGGTTTGACTAAGGCTGCAACTTTAAATGGCAATGACTAACTACCTATATGGCGAACACTTTAAAGATTTTTGCACAACAAGTTTTGACGGACAGTTGACAACTTCATTTGCATTTTCTTTTCACTAAACTCTATTAATAAAAAATCAATAAAACTTTTTTGGTGTGACCTATATAAATGGAAAGCACATAAAGTTCCAAAATAATTTGGTTTCATAAAGTATGCAGCTTTAAATGGCAATCAGGAACTACTTAAATGCAAACGCCCTTAAATGTTTTGCACAACAGGTTTTTACCGACAGGTGAGAACTTTATTTGCATTTTCTTTTCACCAATCTATATTATTAAAAAATAATTACAACTAATTTTGTGTAAGCAAAATATGGGAAGCACATGAAGTTCAAAAATAATTTGGTTTAACTAAGGCTGCAACTTTAAATGGCAATGACTAACTACCTATATGGCGAACACTTTAAAGATTTTTGCACAAGTTTTCACGGACATGTGGCAACTTCATTTGCATTTTCTTTTCACTAAACTTTTTTATAAAAAAAATAGTACAACTTTTTTTTGTGTAACAAACATATGGGAAGCACATAAAGTTCAAAAATTATATTGCGAAGACTAAGGCTGCAACTTTAAATGGCAATGACAAAGTACTTAAATGGCAAACGCTGTAAAGGGTTTTGCACAAATTGTCCTCAGACAGGTGCCCATTTGAATTGGAACAAAATTTAACCAGGGATACATGCCTAACTTTCTTATCCAAATATTAGTGCATAATTTATGTGCCTGGGTATGTCCTTTACACATTTTGGAAAAAAAAAATTCAAATTTTAGTTGGAGATTACAGTGGTAGACATTGACAACTTAAATGGCAAATGCAGTTATTGTTTTTGGACCAATACAGATGTACATATTTGTGACACATCAAACCTGATAAATGACACTAATTTGGTCAACACAAAGTATCTATCTTATACATAGTAAGTACTTCAACATAATATTGTAGCAAAAGCTCTAACTGATGTCCCATAACAAGGTCTTGCAATGTCATAATAACATAAATACATCAACTATTTTCTCCACAAATTTGAAAAAAACAAGTACACACATCTATTTACGAAACTTTCGTCTCTGATATGTGGCAAATGGAGTTCGAATTCTTGCACTCTTCAAACATAATCGTGGTTGATGCTTCATTCGATCATACATATTGCTTTCTTCACATATTGTGTCTTCATTATCAAACTCTGTTGCTTTTTGAACTTCATCATCATGGTCCATATCTTTACCAAAAACGGAATAACTGTGTTGACCATTGCAACAACCGTTGACATCCGCAACACCATCGCCAATTATGTCATCAAAATACTCATGACTTTGATGGGAACGCCCTCCAGATCCCTCATTAAATTCACCTGTCCTATCAACAATATGCCTTTTCAATTCCTTCAATTGAGCTTCTAGTTCATCAATGAGTTGTTCTTGTTGATCTACCGCAAGTTCTAACCCATCGTTGTCTGTCACGTCTGCCTTCTCAGCAAAACCACGACCAAAGGCTTCAAAAGCTTCTCTAACAATTACATAACCAAACTCTTTTGGTGAGGCAACTACATCAAAAACAACCTGCATACATTTCCAAAATCAAGCCAAAAATCAGTGCATGTAATAAATAAACCATGTAATAATTACAAAAACAAAAATAACTTAATTGAAAATTACCAAATTCTTATTGAAACTTCGACTGATGACAAAATCGCCCACTTTCACATTCATCCAATGCAAAACACGTGGGAATTTGGTTGACAAACATCGACCCTTTTGGGACATAAGTTATCAGTTGAAGGCACGAAGCTGTCACAGATATCACAAGGAGCACGTCAATTTCCGATGAAAACCCTAAACCCCAAAAATACATTCGACTCCAAGAAGCCATGATTTCCAATCAAAACCCTAAACCCCAAATTGATTTATAATCGAAAATCCTAACCTGCATCTTCAATGCTTTCTGTCAACCACCGTCGGGAACGTTCCGCTGTGATTTCATCTACCACCATCGGGACGAACTGCTTTCTTGTAGGTGCAATTCGATGTGCAACGATAATGGGTTTGGGTAAATGCAGCGGAAAGTTTAATCAATGGAAATTTGCAGAAGAATGATTCTCTCACCGTGGACAAGAAAAGCTTTAAGAGCGCGCCAAAAATGAACTCCAGCACGAGAGCAGTTATGTGAGAGACAATCCCATTTTTTGAACCACGTCCCTTTTCTTCAATTTCTCTCTCACACGTGCAGTTTCCCATTTTTTAACTCAAAAAAATCATTTAATATATGCCACGTTAGTTTGTCAAAAACTTTGTAACATTTACTTTGTCAAACAATCGTTTTCCTATTCTTAACCCCGTTAAACCTAATTGTTACACACATTTTAAAAAATATGGAACTAATTGAAAGTAAAAAAAAAATCTTAGAGCAAGTATTTTAACCAAACTATTACTTCTCTGTTTTCATTTCCAATTTGTTCTAAATGAGAAAAATAGAAATAACATGCTTAAGCTCGTTGATGACAAAAACTAAAACAACATGAAGAACTCAAGCCCTAATTATAAAAATTCTCCCAATTTGAAAAATTAACGTTAATTAGTCATCTGATACAATATAACACACTCTAATACAACGTGACACAGAAAAAAAAAAACAAAACACAGAAAAAAATTCAATAAAACACGAATTATGAAGATGAGGACCGTTCACAACAAATACTATGAAAATAAACGAAAAAAATATTAAAGCCTTCTTCAAAAATTAAAATAAAATCAAAGAACAAAATCAAGAATTAAATCTTATTAATGAAACGGGTACTAAAGCAAGTAAAACACTGGTTCGGTCTTACCTCACTGCCATAGTCAAATCCAATTTTTCTTTTCGTTTCGTTTCATTTCCCGCGTGTCAATGGCAGACAACAAAAAGCGCCGGCGAAAGGATTCAACCGGTGACGAGCTCCCCTTCAAGAACAAGCTGAAACCCGACGCATCGATACTGGAAACCCTAAAAGACTTCTCCACCGCATCCTCTTCCTCCTCAGTCCCCCAAACCCTAACGCTCCAGGACCTGACCCTCCCGTTCCGGTGCCGTGAAGTGGCCGATCTGTCCCTCTCTTCGGTGCAGTCCAATATCGAGTCCCTCGTCCTGAGGATCGCGCACTCCATCATCTCCGGCCAGGGCTTCTCCTTCGATGTGCCGTCGCGCTCCGCCGCCAACCAGCACTACGTGGCGGAGCTGGACCGCATCGTGCTGAAGGAAAAGTCCTCCCAACGCCCCTTCGCCAACATCTCCACCGTGCGCAAGTCCGCCATCACCGCCCGCATCCTCCAACTCATCCACCAGCTCTGCCTCAAAGGCATCCATGTCACCAAGCGTGACCTCTTCTACACCGACGTCAAACTCTTCCAAGACCAGGTATCATCTATCTATTCATAGCATCCCACTTTTCCTCCAACCAATAAATAAAGGTTAATGGTTCCATTTTTGTTGTTCTGACTTTGAAAACCTTTACTTTTCATGTCTGCATTTACAGATTTGCATCATAAAACGGAAAAATTTAATGTGCAGAACTAATTTTTGCAGATGTGTAAACTTTTGTAGAAGAATTTCTGTAGTGTTAAATTCATGATTTGACTTCTAAATGTAGTGTTAAATTCATGTACTGACTTCTAATTGTAGTGTTAAATTCATGTATTGACTTCTAAAGCATGATATTCTAAATTCTGTATAAACTGATTTTAATTTATGAAGAATCTTAGGTTAGTTTACAATTTGCTTATGCTGTCAAGTCTAACAACTGACTGTGTTCTGTGTGGATCAACAGCTACTGGCCTGTTTCAATTTAACTGGTGGTATAAAATGTTGTTAGACACAAGTGTGTTAGACATTCAAAGAGAGAATTTTGCTGCATACAGTGGTCTCAATCATTTGTAGATTGCCATCCACGGGGGTCTATTATGCAGTGTCTACTAAAAGAATTTTTTTTAATAGTTGCTAAGTCTGTGTTTCCATGACTAGAATGCTAGTTAGAAAGATGGTAAAGTAATTGTACAGTAACAGAATTAGATTGTTAAACTATACAGGTATTTAGAAAATGTAGGGATGAAAAATGGAACCTTTTTAAAATCAGGGACAAAAAAAATATCATTAACTCACAAATAAATTATCATTTAGTAATTTTTCTCGTGATATTTTTTTTTTTAAAAAAAGCAATTCAACAAATTTTTTGTTAATCAGATCCAATCGGATGCTGTTCTGGATGATGTTTCATGCATGCTGGGATGCACTAGGTCCAGCCTCAATGTTGTTGCTGCAGAGAAAGGGGTGGTGGTTGGGAGGTTGATTTTCAGTGACAATGGGGACATGATTGATTGCACTAAAATGGGGATGGGAGGGAAGGCCATTCCACCAAATATTGACCGAGTTGGGGATATGCAGAGCGATGCTTTGTTCATTCTGTTGGTGGAGAAGGATGCTGCTTATATGAGGTTGGCTGAGGATAGATTCTACAACCGCTTTCCATGTATAATTGTGACTGCAAAGGGCCAGCCAGATGTTTCCACTAGGCTCTTCTTAAGGAAGATGAAGACGGAATTGAAGCTGCCAGTGCTGGCTCTGGTTGACAGTGATCCTTACGGACTGAAGATTTTGTCGGTTTATGGGTGTGGGTCAAAGAACATGTCCTATGACAGTGCCAACTTGACTACCCCTGATATCAAGTGGCTTGGGGTTAGGCCTAGTGATTTGGACAAGTACAAGATACCTGAGCAGTGTAGGTTGCCAATGACGGACCAGGATATCAAGACCGGGAAGGACTTGTTAGAGGAGGATTTTGTGAAGAAAAATCCAGGTTGGGTTGAGGAATTGACTTTGATGGTCAAAACTAAGCAGAAGGCTGAAATACAGGCTTTGAGTACCTTTGGTTTTCAATATCTTTCAGAAGTCTATTTGCCCTTGAAGTTACAGCAGAAGGACTGGCTGTGACCTGTGAGTAATGTAATATCAAAGAATTAGAATGATGCTTAGTCATGTTTTAGCATCTCCACCCAATTTATAGTGTAACATGATGAGTTCTGTAGTATCTTCATTGAAAAGATGTTTAAAAATTATGTTTTTTCAGACTGCTTTTATAATTTTGTCTTACTGTTTCTTCTTGTTCTTGCATCACTTATCAGGGTAAGACTCAACTACTCTTGAAATGCTCGTGTTTTGTTCGAGCTAGTTCCAAATTTGTACTGGATTGGCCTCGTGCAATTGTCTTCTACCAGTACAAGGTTGTTTGCTTATGAAATTGCGGCTGAACTTTTGAGTGATCTAATAGTATCTAAGAATTGACATGGTGGTTTTGCCACTACTTGTCTCAACAGCTTGGTATCATCTCTACCCAATCTACACTTGGAACATGGATGAGTTTTAAGTATCCTAAACTGTTCCAATGTTAAGTTTGTGGTATGTTTTTTCTGATTGTGTTTACAATTTTCTGTCTTGTTTTCTTGTTCACCTATGAGTAAATGTGGTACCGAGTTTATCGAATTATAAAATTTGAGTGCTTTAGAATTGCTTGACTTTCACTTGACTTTGTTCCTTATCCAGAACTGAATGGATTGTACATGGAAAGCAGTTGTAGAATCTATCATCAAAGGCATCATGTCATCGAGCTCACGAAAATAACCATTGCACAAAATGTTTGTAATTTTAAATAAATTGTTAAGAAATCATCTTCGACAATTCCATCTATAGGAAAAGAATCCAAATAGTATATAATTTTTCAAGTGAAACCATTTTTTAACACATTCTTACTGTTTTTACTCTTACAACCACGATCAACTTAAATGATTACTGTAACAAAATATTAAGTAATCCAATTTTATATTATTATATTAAATTAATAAAGGAAGTGTCATTTTTAAAACTGTCTTTTATTAATGATTTTAATATTTTTTTTCATTTTAATTATTGGTATAATAATTAATTTTCTAGTAATAAATTTCTTTTTATTGTTGCAAAAAAATACAAGAACCTCTAATTTATCTATATTTTTAGTAATAATAATATAGTAAAATGAATCAACGAGTAATGAATTAAATGAAGTTTTTATTTTTGATTTTGTTATGAGAACAAAATGAGATTTTGTAGGCATAATTTCTCATGAATTTTTGTCTCACATCATCACATGCAATGTGACAAGTCTGTGCGCGATTGTAAGAGTTTGTAGAATGTAGTGGTACAAAAACACTCTCTGTTTATTTCTTCGATATAAGGTATTATATAGCTAATACAAAAATGCGTGACAGAACTAAGCCTAAAGAATAGGAGTATCCCGTAGAGTAAGATTTATTAAACAGAAACAAAATAACCAAGAGAATAACAAATCTACTAAAAAACGGCTTCAATAATGCGTATTATTCTTGTGTTCGCATGCTTCACCAGATTTTCACATATATAAAACTAGCATGCAATGAAAGCTTTTGGGAATCAACATTCACGATTGAGGAGTGCAGAGAACAATACTTGTTTCCATTAATCAGAGAGAGAAAGCCACAAAAGATAGTGATCCATTGCAACAACATTGGAGAAGAAGATAAAAAGAAGAGCACGTCCAAAAGGTTTGGCTAGATGTTTCTGATTGATCTGAAAACTCTTTTGGGTGATTTGGTTCGCTATCTGTTTGTTTTTTTTCCCATTAACAAACAAAGTGCAGATAAGAATGCACGACAATGACACTGCTTCAGAAAACTAACCTAGCTAGCTTCACGTATATAAATTTACATATATGGGTGTGTCTGACTCGGATCCATGTCAATGTGATCACGTTTCTTCATAAGGAAAGTTATGAAATTTCTAACATTTGAGTTTTTGGTTTGCTGCGAAAACGAATCTGAAGCCTTAGAATATATCTGGTTAATACTGCATGTGCTATCTTCTGGGCGAGGTTTTGTTTGGATCTTTGTTTTTTTTGTGTTTTGTGATTCTGGGTAGTTGAGCTTTTCTGCTATAAATTGATTAATTTTGGTTGAGAAAATGACAGGAAGTGAAGTGAAGATTGAAGGGAGATGAAGAACTCTGGTTTGGAAAGTGGAATGTTCATTGACAGTGATGAAGATGTGGAGAATCATCAGCACAAAGATGATGATGAAGATGTTGAGAATGATCAGCACAAAGATGATGATGAAGACGTGGAGAATGATCAGCACAAAGATGATGGTGAAGATGTGGAGAATGATCAGCACAAAGATGAGAATGATGGAAACGATTCGGATTATTCGAATTATTCCAATGAAAACCATTCGAAGAGGAAACCCAGCAGCTACAGCATGGCATGGCCTCAAAGTTACAGGTCAGCTTCACCTCTGTGTGCATAGTGTGTTTCGATCTGTCATGAATGAGTGTGTTCTGGCTATTCATTTGACTTTTATTTGTTTTAATTTTTCATTTCTTAAAGTCGAAGGCTTTTCTTTCAAGGAAAATTGACTAATCATCGGTTGGAAAAAGAAGAAAAAGTAAGATGTTGGAATGGAAATTCAGAATGTGTATGCTTCCCACAGGTGTTTGTTAATCCTAGAGAGAGAAAAAGTGCTTATTAAAAAAGGGTGATGGTATTAGGTTAGTCTAAGAAAATGAAAAAAAGTGAGATAAGATAGAAGAAAAATAAAAATGGAAGAAAATGAGCGAGTAATACAGCAAATAGTAAAACTCCACTGTCATCCAATTAAACATCTTAAACATATTCACAACAGGTTTCTGATTATCAATTATAGTTTTTGACATTGATTATGTGTTTCACAAAATGTTTGTGGTGGTAATTGACTATATATCAGCCAAATTAATCTGATTTTGTGTGTAAAAGTTAATATTTGCGGAGAAATGAATGCTGTGTAGCCCTTTCTTTTTATCTTTTCCCACTAAAGCGTGTTTAAAAAACCAGAAAACACCTATTTCTGTTTTGGCCAATTGCTGATACGAAATATAATGGAAAGAAATTATGGGTGTAAGCAATATGAGACTCTCCATATATCATTATCCTTGTTGAATTTAGGAAAAAGTGCAAGCACACATAGCTTAGAGTTTGTCTTTTACAAACATGTCACATCATTTTTCTACCCTCAAATAATAACTTCTGTTACAAAAGCTCTTTTGGGGAACTAATGAAAGACACAACTTAAAACATTGTTTTTTAAGAAATCAGTTTTGTGTGGACCATTTTACTGTCTGAAGTAGTAAAAAGTGATGACAGAATCAAACTTTTTGTTCATCACCCTTGCTGGTTGAATATCTATTTCTTCATTCTCTCATTTTGGCATTTTGCTTGATGAATCTGAAATGCACCAAGTTGAAGTACTTATTTTGATGCAATTAATAATGTTTCAGGCAATCCATTGATCTATATGGTAGTTCACAGCTATCTAGAGAGTCTTCCATTAGGAGAGATCCTCCCAAGGTTTCTCATGAAGTTTACATACCTGGCCAATGCACTTTTCGACAAGCTGTGCTTAATGGTGGTAAGTATACTGATATCATGGCCCGCACAACGCCAAAGGATGTTCATTTCATGAGAAAGTTGCTGGAGAAACACCAGGCGAAGCAGCAGGCGGGAAAGGCTGGAGTGAGCGGCTCTGGGATGACCCATTGAGGCGGCGTACCGCGGAAGGCGTGTCGACCGGGGTTGCTGGCGAGGCGGCTGCTAATCCAGTCCAGGTTCTCAACATCCCTCCCACCACCACTACTGTATTCACTTCCGATCGTGAGGATGCCACTCGGAGGAAGAAAGGCAAATAGAGACATCGTGAGCCCTCCCCTTTTGCCCACTTTCCCAAACGAGGTCGCCGGGACCGCAGACGGTGTTTTTGGAACCGACCTCTGCATGGGCAATAATAATGCTTCACAAGGGGAAGTTGATACACATGCGGGATCTGCAGGCGGAGGAGCATGCCGAAGATCAAAGACTTTCTCCTTCTGCCGATCAAGAGAACATTGCTCGAGCTACCTCTGACCCTGATGATCCTTAGTTTTTTGTTTCGTCCTTCGTTTTGTTAGGAGTTAATAATGTTTTGCTTTTTTATGACATCATGGGTTAATCTCGTACGATCGGTATAGTTAGGCTTTTGTAATTGATTTTTGGGTGGAATTGAAGTGAATGCACACATTGTTTGAAAATATTGACAGCATTGACTCTTCTTCCTACTGTGAGGCTTCGTGATCCACGTATTCTCAGTACAAGCTTTATCCTATCTCTTTCTTTCCTTTTCTTCTGCAACAAAATATTATCTCAGTACATATATTATTGTACTTGAGTACTTAAACATTAATCAATCATTGAGAATGGTTTTGGTGGACTTATGATAGGAAATGCTTAAAAATGAAGATTTGGAAGCACCTGTTATAAGCTTTTTAAGATGTTATTGCAGCTTGTGGAGTTAATGCAACGGTTGTAGTGTGGTTGTATGCTTGATCTGGGTTTGCTTGGTAGACGAAGCTGCCATTGATCATATAGCCAAGGAACAACAACATTGAATCTTGCAACTTCTATAAAGAATTTCTTCAAATGAATGTTAAAAATATTTTTTATTTTTATCTTCGTATCTTATAATTTAATATTACCGTCAACAAAATGATATAACTATTACTTTCATCTTTTCGCTTCTAATTTGTCAGTGAACTCATGTTCTCAAATTTTCAACTCACGGTCAACTCATTCTTAGAGAGGAAAGAAAGAGTTCATCAGCAAGTTAAAAAATATTAGAAATGAAAGGAATGAACTGATGAGTTAGTTAGAAATGAAAAAATATATATATAATATGGTCAAGCCATCATTAAAATGATTTTTTTAATAAAAAATCAATTAAAAATATCCAAATTTACAAATACTTAAATTTACGTCATCTTTGTATGACCATTAGGCCATAAAATGCATAAGTCTTTTTAAAATAACAATATTTTCATCAACATGTACAAATCTTTTTACATGGATTTACATTAACATCTATCCTCTAAGCTTTCTGTAAAGTTGAAATAAGTTGTTCTATTCCTAGTTGAACAAAGTCTACAGTTGGAAGATGAAGACCTTGAGCATATTCATCTTCAGTAAAGTCTAATTTCTTCAGTGTTCTTTTGTAATTCGTAGCAGCTGATATTGGGTGAACTCTCGCAATTGAAACCTTTAAAAAAAAAAAAAAAAGAACTAAGTAAAAAGTAGATGCATGAATTCGTGATGGTTACAGAAATTTCAATACTAGTAAAATGTAAGAAAACAACAGATTTTAACAATATTAATGCAAAAGGAATGACCTGGTTTTGCAGAACTTTTTTTGAAAGTATTGAAAAGGGCGTTAGAATAAATTTGTTATTTGGTCAATATCCTTCAACACTCTCCTACCCTTCATCCCTTTAGCATCATATAGTTAAAATTTGGTATTCTTAAGTTTTTTGAGCAGTAAAGGTTCTTCATGGATTTCTAGTCATTATAGTCAAATTGTGTTTGAAGTTGCTAAGGAACTTACACAATGTCTATCCCCAAGTTCAAACATCCAAAATCTCCACTGTGTCATAACCTTCCCATTCACTTTAGCTGATATATTAGTCCAACTTGTGTGAGAAAACTCCACTTCATTCAACCCTTCAGTCAGTCCACTTCCTATAGCTTTAACATATGCTTCTTTTAGGCTCCAATACCTGCAAAGTAAATACACATTTGACTTTCAACAATGGCCTATCTTCAGTTCAAAAAACCATGTTACATTACAAAGAATGACTAGTTTGACAAATAAAAATACATTATCAGATCTGATACTACCACATTAATATATAAACGAAACAATTTCAGAGACCATATTATGCTCTGCGTTATACAGAAACACAATTTCTTTGCCAAATTGTGTTATACTGATAACAATAAATTGTACAGAAGCATAAAGTCACAGGTTAAAGTTGTTGGACATTTGGCATTGAATGTTAGCTGATGTCGTTTGTTAAGATGCTTTCACTTAAAGAGTGCAGTGACAGTCTTAAAAGTGTCCACCAAGCAATTTGTTATTCATATATTTGATGGTTTTGTCCTAAAAATGACATTTCAGTCAGAGAGGAAGGTGTTATGATAAACTTTTAAGTGATTTTTAACTCTTAGAAGTACCAAAACAATAATAAATCAAAATTACTAGAAATTATTCCAATTGAACTACTCCTAGACAGTTAACAAAAATGGACAGGTAAAGATAATATAACATATCATACCTGTAAAATTCAATTAATACATCATCATCAGAAGTGCCAGCCGAGACTATGTTATTCCATTCCAAACATGAAAAGTATGATGAGAAGAGTTGAATGAATCCTGTAATTGTTTCTCTCTGTGGAACATCATAGGAGACAATGTCTACCCCCACAAGACATACAGGTTCAGATGCTATGGCCACATAGTCACCATGATGTGATACATTGAAATTAAAATTTGGGAATCGAAGACCATCATAATCCTGAAAGGAAAGAAGATATAAATAAATAAATAAGCTACCACAATAATAAGATAACATGAATACATGATTTAGGAAACAACATTGAGTTTCTTATTCAACACACACATATACATAACAAACATTGGTTGCAACTAAACTACTCTATGCATAACATGATTCTACTATATTGCTATAACAAACCCTTAAAGTTATTTGTATCATGCATTTACTTTGGCTAGGTCCATAACATATCATCATTAGTCATCTTTGATTGTTCTAGGGAATGCTCATACCAAATAGGGTTTGCCTTCCAAAGTTCGTTTTATGACAATGTCAGGAAATGGGATTTGGAACACATCATGAACAAGAACGTACTGAAGCATGCGGCTGACAAGTGCACGTTTTCTGTCTTCCAATTTAACAAACCTACCAATACACAACAACTAGATCACTCAATGGATTCATCAAAACCCTTTTGTACAAGTTTCTGAACTTAAAAAGAAAAAAGGCTACCTAAAAAGTCAAAATCACTTGATTTCACCTCAAGTGGGTGCCAAAACTTCATCTTCGTATACAGAAAAAGGAAAAAAAAATCTTTTATTCAATTTGGGGGACCCTTGTGGATACACTTGAAAATAAGATTGAAAGGGAAACAAAGAAGGAAACACAAATTTTTAATTTTTCAATTTTCATCTCTAAATCCTAATTCTCAAACTTATTCTTTAGACTTAATCGCTCGAGCTGATACAAAAGCATTGTTCATATAACAAAAAGTGGTTATGAATTTGAAACAGAGGGGTGGAAATTAGAATGATTCAGACATAGATAAAGACAGAGAGAGAACCTGGTAACAGAGGAGTGTTCGTGGGACGGAAGTAGGGAGAGAGCGAAGGAGAAGTGAGAGGGGAGTGGATCCCACTCTGATAATTTCACCACCCATCTCCTCACGCCTTCCTCCATTCTTAACCAAACACCACTACATATTGGCCATTTCTGGTTGCACCTCCCTTTTTTCTTCCTGCACCCCCACAAAACCCTAAGGAAATTGCAACAGAGAAAGAGAGGGAGAGGGTGGTTACTAGGAATGAAAACCCCTTTCTCCAATTGGCCGTGTCCGGCGTCGGGGTGCAGCCTTAACGGAGGTGGTTAGGTCACGCTGGAAATGGGAACGATGATGAGGAGCTGCAGGCTTCGGTGGCCTCTCGCCGGAATCGAAGATGGTGGAGGCTTCGTCGGCGATGCTGAGGTCCAGAATCACCAAAATCATGTCCCGTTCCGGTTGAAATTTTTGTAATAAAAAGTGACAAAGGATAAAATAAGGAAGAATGGGGCGTGAAGAATGATGAAGTCAGGATCATGTACCGGATTCACTGTTCCGGAATATTTTTTCTAAGCATTCGGGAATAGACCTATCCGAAATATATTAAATAAAATTTAGGTTTAATACATATTAAATAATCTGGTCTTTCAGTATTTAAAGTTTTAATTTGATTATGATTTTTATAAAATTAATGTAATTTAATTTTTAAGTAAATTAATGATTTTTTATTAAAATTGATTATATAATATTCATCGTATCAATAAGTTATTCTTATTAATAATTTTACTTTTGATGAACAAATCTTTGATCATTTTAAAAATGTAACAAAAAAAAAACAAATTCCATTATTATTTAAAAAATGAGACCAGATTGAATTGAAACATGAAAAAACTAAAAAACTAATCTGATATTTAAAAAAAAAAAAAAAAAAATAAAAAAAAAAAAAAAAAAAAAAAAAAAAAAACCGAAAGGAGAAGAATGCTTACACGGAACATGTTGGGAGGATAAGATGCATCCATTCTTGATCCTTGCTTGGAGTCTTGGGGCTGCCAAAAACAAATAATCACATCAATCTATAATAAGGCTATTTAATTTTATATTTTGTATTTTTTAGAAAATTGGACTTAGTCAGAAGCACATGATACAATTGGTGGCAAGTGGCGCTAGTCAACAACTAATGTATAGAGAGTGAAAGAATGTTTTTTCTACATACTTTCAATATTTGTAATTAATTTAAATATGTTTCATATTTTTTTCGTGTTGTTTGACGTTTAATTTCTATAAGAAGTGTAGATACGTACGTCTCCATAACATAAAATAATTGCTCAACTGTTAAATTTTTACGCATTTTTAATGTAAACCACACCACATGTTGACTTTTTCTACTAATTTAATTTATTCGTAAATTAACAAGAACCGTTAATTTGCTGCAAGAAAAGAAAAAAATACAGTTACCAAACATAAGTGATATTATTACAGGCTAGACATTGTCGAAATTGAAAGCCTTCACACACGTGTAAAAATATTTTGTGATAATTAAATTATCATTTTTTTTATGTAGTTCATGTTTACATTTTAAAGTAAGTATAAGAAAACTATATATTAATTTGATATTTGTAAGCATATATAGATTTTGCACCTTTTGTTTAAAGGTTAGAACATCCCTAAAATTAATTATTTTTATTTTTTATTGATAAAAAAAAAAACACGCCTCATCTATCCAAAATGAGTGGACGTTATTCTTATTTATACATGTTATAGTTTTTTATTATATCGCCTTTATCGTATTTGTTTACCTTTCACATTCCTTTTATTTCAAAGTTGAAGAGTATACACATGATATTTGTAAAACATTTTTTTTAAAATAATTTTTTTATTATTGATTAAAATTTATTAATGAGATTAATTAAATAATGAATAGGATACATATATCTCATTTTTTTCAGTAAATTTTTAATTAATAATACAAAATACATTAAAAAGAGTGAATTTTTTTTATATATGTTACTAATATTTCGATAAAATAAATTATTTTAACTTATGAATTGATCTAAAGTTGCTAGAGAAACTTATTTAAACATCCCTTTAATATCAATAGGAATGAAAAATGTATTAAAATAAAAAATTTAATAACAAATAATATAAAATTCCTCTCTACTTACAAGAATTCACGTGGAAATCAAAAGTAAAATATAACATGATAAAACATTTTAATATATTCAATCCAAGAATAAAAACTACGAGTTATACCAAAGAATTAGAAATACGATAAAATAAATTGTACAAGAAATCTTCAACAAATTCACCGTGCAAAATTAGTTAAAACAAACCAATTAACAATCCTTATTAATAAAACCATTTTTCTTTGAAAAGTTAATATTACTAATAACATTTATCTCTTTACATGTAAAGCTGTCAAAATGGTTGGAACCCGCGGATCAACCTGACACACCACAGGTTTTGGTCGGGTTAGGTTAAAATTTTTTTACAAATTTCAATACGGGTTGATTTTTGACCCGGCTCATTTAGAATCCGGTTCATCTGGGTTGAGCCTGTAGTGAGTCGGGTTGGCTCATAAACCCGCAGATAAAACGGTCACACAAGTGTTTTTTATTTTTTATTTATTAAGTTGGACTTTACATTTAGGTCATGTTAGATTTTTTTTTATCCAACACATAAATAATTTGTATTTTTTTATTTTGGTTTGTATTTTGATTGTATTAAAGTTAATTAAGATTTTAATTAGAATTACAATTTAGTTTTGACTGGAAACAAAAATAAAAAAATTATATTTTTTTAATTAAGTGAACCCGTGAGCCAACCCGTGGTGGGCCAGACTGGGTTTGAATTTGTTTGGCTCGCTAAAAAGTGAGCCGGATTGGGTTGATTCACTAAATTATCAACCCGTGGTAGATCGAACCAGATCGGACGAGATTATCCGTTTTGACAGCTCTAATACATACTTTCACTCGACAATTCAATTGTTATAAATACTTAGTCTAATATACCGGTGAATTAATTTTTAGATGAAATTTTAAAGTTAATACTTTGGTGTGGACATGCCGAATTTTTGTTTTCTTCTCTCTTATATCTCTCTTTGTTTTTATACTTTTAGTAACAAGTCTCTCTCACATAATCCTAACTTAACTCCATTCCACTTTGAGTATATTCTACACACAAGAAAATAATACAAATATCTAACATATCCTCTCTTCACAGCTATGTGGTGATGCCAGCTAAATCGGTGATCAAATAACGAACTTTAATTTTTTTCTTTAGATAATACATTAGTTATCATATCATCTTTATTATGATTAACATGAATATTTTCTAATTTAAACCATTTTATATACAATGATATTTCTCACATTAATAAGCTTGTATTTTAAAGGAAAAATTAAATTCTTATTAAAATAAACAATATATTGACTATTTACATAATACATATTTTTCTTGAGAGTAAAATTAAGCTCATATAAGAATTTGTAAACTCCTTCCACGCTTAAGTAATGTCAATTCCTATTATTATTAAAGACCTCTATCTTTTAAAATTAATCAAATACTTGAATTGAACTTATTGGAATCAATATCTCTAGCTATATAGCTAAAGCAAAGTTTCATACTAGTAGTATCATGAAAATACTTCAAAATCATTTTCACAATATTCAAAAGCTATAGTTTTAATAGAAATCTACCACTTCCAACAATGTTTGGTATATTTGGTCTTATGCACATGATTGCATGCATAAGAATATCAACTATAAAGACGTGCAAGAAATTATCTGTACATATAATTTTTCAATTTTATTTTGTAAACCCTATTTATAAGTAAATTTAAAATGAATAGCAAACAAGTGTGCATCACCTTAGTCTCTTTCATTTAAAATTTCTTCAACACTCTTCTAATATAATTCTTACGACAATCAAAACTTTTTTTTATCAACAAAGAAATATATTGATTGTAGAGCACTTGTGGTACTCTAACTCTTTTACAAAGAATATATTTAGTTTTTCACTACATATCCAAATACAATCAAACAATATTACCTACCAAAACCATGTTAATCTCCTTATAAATTTTATCAAAAAACTCTACTTAGTGTTTTATGACTAGAGTGAATTCACGAGGTTATTGTTTCACACTTTGCTTTTGTATTATGTTTCCAGCACAATGTAGGGACCTATAGTACCTTTGTGCATTACTCTTGTAAATTTGTAGGGATAAATATTCTCATGAATCCCTTGACAACAAGTCAACAACATGAACTCCACTCTAGAATGTGTTTGTTAAGATTGCACCTGCAAGCAAAAAACTCAGTTACTCTAGATACCAAAGTCTAGGTTATAGATTCAAGAGTTGTTTCTCATATCTTCATATATATTACTCCTATCATAGAGATTTTGTGTATGTTCATGGATCTTAATGTGGGAGAGATACCAATCAAAAAAAGAAAAATTGATATTTATACTTTTATATTTCAACTATGCCAAAACTTTCACTTGGGTCACACTAAATATCTCTTTAGAGTTAAATACAACATTCCTAAAACCAATATACATGTTCCTAAACAACAAAACTTGTTATCCTTTGTGTGATATACATGATTCTTCCTAGCCATTGCTGTAAAAATGTGAAAAATAAAATGGTTTTTTTTCTCTTTATTTATTGACATTTTAAGTAATGAGTCTCTTTCACATAAATTCATTTTTATTTCTTTACACTTAAATAAGTGAGACAAATAAACTTTATAGTTTTAGGATTAATCCCTCCATATAAAGAAAGCCTGAAAATCTCACAATAAGTATTACGTTAAGTGATATTGACTCTAGTTTTCTTATACAGTACCCCTATGGGTAGAAAAGGACATTATTTTTAGTTTTAAGTAAACTCCACCAATATATAAAAATATACACATTAATTATAATGTCCAATCTTATAGACGATGAGTTGATCTAATAATGGAGAGCATGAATTATATTATATGATAGAATTTATTTAATAGTCGCAGAAGAAAAAGAAGAACTTAAATTAAAACAAGCAGGAATTCCATGAATATTCAAAGTGTTCGTGGATTGAAAGATAAACTAATTACTTATTCCGATACATGGTTTCGCAATTCCAAGGATTGGCGAAAGCAGAAGTTTCGGCTTATTTCCATAATGCAGCTTCTGGTCTCACGATAACCTCGCTGTCAGTTAATGGCTTATGCTTTTAAGATATACGTTTAATAATGTTCATCTAAAAGCTTAGTTGGTGCACTGCATAATATTAAAATCCTATATGAAAATGCTATACAAAAGCTGCACATAAGTAGTTTCCACGATTAGTGGTTATCAATTAAAGTGTACCGTGTATGTACTATACTACTACTAATTAATAAACAAAACCTTTTCGTTTCTCCTTCGACCTAATCCAAACTCCCTCTCCATTAAATCAGTAGGTTTCTGATAAAAGCAGTAGTTTTAACGAATTAATATGAACTTGGAAATCTAATAATTGATAATAAAACAATGAATTTGAAATGGAAGCAGAATATTATAGGTCAATTTATTTTGGAGGTAATTAAGTATAAGTGAGTATAGTAAGCAGCATGCAACGCAATATGGGTGTGATTGTGCAGCATCCAACTATTCTTGCACAGAATATATTATCATCTGAAGCTGACTTGTCATCTGTGTGACAATAGTGGTTAATGTTGGGATGCCACACTAATTAAACTACTAAGAAGCCCACTTCTGAAATTTTATATTTAATCCACTTCCTGTGTGCCCTAGACCACAATCTGCATTTTCAACAATATATAAATACAAATTGTCGCAGTTGGAACCTTAAGATTGTCTATCTTATATTTAGAATGTCTGGAACACATCAAAATGGTGCGCGGACCAAAACTTCTTTCCATGCAAAGTATGATGACAGCATGGCATTCTATTATTTTAGTGTGTGTGAAATTAAGAAAATTATTGCTCCTTTGGTTGGTTGAAAAAGCAATGCCACAACCTCAAGGACATTAGAGAAATGAACGTGACTACTCATTTCAACTCCTATAAATACCGTCTTTGGCAATGCTAATTTCACAGAGCATCCATTTCTGAGTACTAATTAGCCAACTCTTTTGTGTTTCACAGACAATATAGTTAAGATGTCTTCCATTGGAGCACGTTCAGCTGAAATTTACATTTTGGAGAAGAGGCAGAAGGAGAAGATGAAGAGAATGGAAGAGGAAAGAGTACGAAGAGGTGAGGTGAGTGGTGAAGAGAGAAAGGTGAGTAGTTCTGGTGTGGGGAAGAACAAAGTACATCCAGGTAGTGAACAAGGAGCAACAACCGATAATGTCTTTAGGGCATAAATGGTTTTTATATGTTTTTTCCTTATCCTCTACATCTTGTATGTGTTATTAAACTTTTAAATGTCTGTTTCACTAGGTCAACTAAAAAAAGAAAACACTGTTTAGTTACTATATAGAAGGGACGAAACACTGTTAATGTTAATAGCTTGTGCTTTTGAGCTGTTTGTAACATGCATGTCACAAAGTTTAACGTGTTGTGTCAAAGATCGGTTTGGCGCTTTTTATGTATGATCAGAATAAAAGCCTCATTGCTGTGCATATGTACTACAAATCTTATTTACATATCTATATTTCTTGTCTATAAAACACTAACAAGTATTTTATTTTATTTTTGTTATGGATCAATGATACACAATCACTCCGTTTTCTACTCAATACTAATAAAATAACACTTTTTATTTTAAAATATAAAATAATTAAAATGAATTAACTAAAAAGTAAGAATATTAATATTTTTATTAAGTATAAGAAATACATGTAAAATTTTCTGTAGAACAATATTTCATTAGATTGGTGGGCAAAGATGCTTATGCTATTCTTTATAAACAATATTCCGCTGATGCACGTTACGACCATCATATATACAACACGGTCTTTTTGTTTCACAGTATAAAATTGAACATGAGATTAGATTTACCCACCGCCCAAAATTAGATATATATTAACAATTATAAAGAAACAAGTGTCACTTATTAAGGGACAAATGTACTTCACTTTATAAGTACAATTTTAATGTGTACTCTAATAAATTTAGGGTGTTTACAGATTGGGTTGAATTTCTACATTCTTTTTAAGTTAAATTCAAATTTAATTTAATCCATTCTTATACGGGTTGAATTAGTTTATATTATAATTTTGAAAAATAATATCTTTTGTTGAATGATATATTTTTTAAGTATCAAACGAATAAAAAATAATAATATTTGAAGAAATTAATTTAAGTCATGCAAAAATTGCATATCAAATATCAATTGTCACCAGTTATATGTTCAGTATTGAAAAACAAATATGCACATTGACATAAGATATAGCTTTTCGAATTCGTTAAGGTTTGAACACGATAGATAATAAATGAGTGTCAATAACCTCAAAAACAAAATTGTCTTCACAATCGTATAACACAAACAAACAATTATGAGACCTACATATGTGGATACACTAAAGGGATAGTGCATAATAATGCATGACAACAAAACATATAATTTATAAAAAATATAAGGTAATTAAAAATGCTAGGATCTCATATGTATTTATAAGTTAACCGTCTTGAAGCAACAATTGGAAACTAAAACTCTCAAATAGGAGAATGATGATTGTTGGGTATTGGTAGACGAGGATTCACATACACTATTGTTAGTTCAATCTATAAAAAATTGTTAGACGTCACTATTTTCGAAGAAACAATAGAGTTTGACAATTTTTGAAAAGTCAAAGCTCTTCCTTCTTCTTAACATTTTGCTTTTTGGAAAGTTTTTTTGAACAAAGTTGCTACAAAAGATAATTTGGGTAGGATGGAAATAAATATAACTGATAGTTTATAAGAGTCATTTATTTTTTACTTGTGATGTGGCCATGGCGATGTGGAACATGTGCAACAAATGGGTGGATGTTAGCGATGTCAATCATTTCATGCCAAGACAACACTTTAATCATTTTTATCTTTTTTGTCTAGATGGTAAACAAAATAATGCATGGAAATGTGTGTGGATGGCATTAATTTGGGTTATCTAGAAACAAAGAAATAATATTATTTTTAGTGGTGGAACGGTCGACAAAATAGAAATGTTCATTGTTGCACAATTGAAAACATGGGAATGGAATGGATAACTACAAAATTTCTAAAAGCACAATTTTCTTACTCTGATTGGTGTCTTAATCCTTTATCATGCCTAAAATCTATAAGGTAGCATGGGATTATCGCGACTGTAGGCATGAAAAGTATCATTAGATTCTTAGGTATAATATATGCATGGTTTTATGTTTCCACTCTACCTATCAGTGTCAAAACTTTTGCTCATTAAGAAATTTTACTATAATTTTGTGTTTCCCATCGAGATAAAATTGATGGTTGAGCAGTGCAATGAGCATATAAGGAAATACAGATTAAAGACATTGGTAATTGGTTGTGGTGGACATTATCTAAAGAGGAATGTTGATAGACCAATGCATACATAGACACCTGCGAGAACTAAAACATATTTGCAGACACTTGTTGACAGAACATGATGCAAAGCATAATTAGGCAGATTATTTTGTGGGGGAACATGATACATTACATCGACCATACTACAATTAGACTCAACCTTGCTATATATGGTGTTTGAATTTACAATTGGACTGTCCTGATAGACGAATATAAGTTAGGATTTTTTGACTTATAAATGCACCGATCATTTTGTATTGTAGGTACACTATATTATGAAAATTTTTTATATTTGTAT
>Ga0214544_1004466_pt1 | contig 28101 bp, 26 predicted proteins | sample CNSS3metaG_FD_160074 | JGI IMG/M metagenome (GOLD analysis project Ga0214544, IMG submission 160074) | Root nodule microbial communities from cowpea collected in UCLA plant growth center, Los Angeles, California, USA - CNSS3 | ecosystem: Host-associated > Plants > Roots > Nodule | place: USA...
TTTGAATCAATCCATCATCTTCTTCTCTTGAGCTTTGTGAAAGGAACCTTCACATCTAGATAGCTTGCTATCTTAATGTCCAGTGGGGATTTCACTTAGCTTTCTTAATCAATTCACACCATATTCATAACTCTAAAAGAAAACAAGATAATCCTTCATCAGGAAGAGCTTGCTGGGTCGCTTGAAGCGCATAAGCAGCAGAGAAGGAAGAAGAAGGAGGAGTCCCTTGATAAAGCACTCCAAGCAAAGGCAACCATTAGGGAGAAGAAGGTTCCTTATACTCAGAACACTCGAGGCCGAGGTGGTAGAGGCAGAAGAGGATATGAAAGAGGTCAAGAACAGGTCGGCCAACAAAACTGGCGTGGTCGAGGATAAGGTGGAGGTCGTGGTGGTAGAGGAAAAGCAGGTCATTCGAACAACAGGAGTTGAGTGCTTCAAATGTGGTAAGTACGATCATTTTGCTAAAGACTGCTACTCAAGAGTCAAATGTTACAATTGTGGGAAGGTTGGACATTTCGCGAAGGATTGTCGATCTGAAAGCAAGAAGGAAACGAACTTCCTTTCTGAGGATGCTGAGGAAGAAGGAATATTAATGATATCCAGGATATCAGGTGCCGAGCTAAGTTTGAGTTGTTCTGACAACTCAGTTTGGTACCTTGATACAGGAGCAAGCAACCACATGTGCGGGGACGATAATCTTTTTAAGGAGCTCACCAAAGTTGACGCTGGACACGTATCATTTAGAGATGCATCAAAGGTGGCAGTAAAAGGTCGGGGTACAATATGGTACCTGCAGAAGAACAACCGAGTTGGAGAAATCAGAGATGTGAACTATGTACCCGATCTCAAAAGCAACATATTGAGCATGGGCCAGCTGATGGAGAAAGGCTACTCGGTTCTAATGAAAGACCAAGTATTATACTTGAAAGATAAGTTAAATCAATTGATTGCTCGAGTAGAGATGAAGAAGAACAGGATGTACAAGCTGGACCGAAAAATAGTCCAAGAAAGGTGCTTGAAACTTGACGTGAAGGATGAAGCTATGAAGTGGCACTTCCGGTTTGGCCACTTGCATTTTGGTGGGTTGGCCGAGTTGGTGAAAAAGGAGATGGTGCGAGGACTCCCGACTGTGGAGTTTGAAAAGAAATTCTGTGAAGAGTGCGTGCTCGGGAAGCATCCAAGGACCTCATTTCTGAGGACTGCCGAGTACCGGGCGAAGGAACAACTCAGATTAATTCACATAGACATTTGTGGACCAATTACCATTGAATCTTTCAGTGGGAAAAGGTATTTCATTTCTTTCATAGATGATTTTTCAAGAAAAACATGGGTGTATTTTTTGAAGGAGAAATCTGAGGTGTTCCAAGTGCTTAAAAGGTTCAAAGCAATGGTTGAAAAGGAGACCAGCATGCCTATCAAATCTGTTAGGTCTGACCGAGGAGGCGAGTTCATCTCATTCGAGCTCATGAAGTATTGTGAGGAGCAAAGAATAAGGAGATTTCTGACAGCACCATACTCACCCCAACAGAATGGAGTAGCTGAGAGCAAAAATCGAACCATACTTGACATAGTTCGTACAATGTTGAAAAGCAAGAACATGCCTAAGGAGTTCTGGGTGAAAGCAGTGCAATGTGCCATCTATGTGCAAAATAATGTCCATATGCTAAGCTGAACGAGAAGACACCGCAAGAAGTCTGGAGTGGAAGAAAGTCGAGTGTGTCTCACCTCAAAGTGTTTGGCAGCATTGCTTATGGTCATGTTCCAGCTCAACAAAGGACCAAACTTGAAGATCGGAGCAAGAAGTACGTGTTTATTGGGTACAATGAAAAAACCAAGGCGTATAGGTTGTTCAACCCAATAACAAAGAAGGTGATTATGAGCCGAGATGTTCAAGTTGATGAAGAGAGTGAATGGAAGTGGAACAACTCGGAGAAGGAGTCTATAAGCTTGGAAGTAGATACACCACCAACTATGAGAGATCATGAGACTTCTGATGAAGAAGATGAACCTCTACAGCCTAGAGCGCGAAGCTTGCAAGAAATATACAACTCGATTGACAAAGTACATGTTGTATGTTTCTTGGCAGATTCAGAAGACTTCAGCTTTGAAGAGGTTGTGCAGGAGGAGAAGTGGCAAATGGCAATGAATGAAGAGATCGGAGCAATCGAACGCAACAACACGTGGGAGCTAACCGATCCACCCAAAGGAGCTCGGCCTATTGGCGTAAATTGGGTGTACAAGAAGAAAACGAACGCTAAAGGAGAAGTTGAGCGATATAAAGCTCGACTCGTAGTGAAGGGGTACAAGCAGAAGGACGGAATAGACTATGATGAAGTATTTACTCCAGTGACGAGGATGGAAACAATAAGGTTGTTGATTTCTTTAGCAGCTCAACACAGATGGACAATTTTGTAGATGGATGTGAAGTCAGCATTTCTGAATGGAGTCTTGGAGGAGGAAGTATATGTTGAACAGCCACTTGGATACATGCAAAGAGGCGAAAAGAAGAAAGTGTTGAGATTGAAGAAGGCACTTTATGGCTTGAAGCAAGCTCCACGAGCATGGAATGAAAGAATCGACACTTATTCAAGAAGAATGGGTATGACCAGTGCCCTTATGAACATGCTCTTTACATAAAGAAGAAAGGAGAATATGTGATGTTCATTGCCCTCTATGTTGATGACCTTATCTTCACGGGGAATAATGCTGAGTTGATTGAAGCATTTAAAGAAGTGATGAAGAAGGAGTTTGAGATGACCGACTTAGGTCTTATGAAGTATTTCCTTGGTTTGGAAGTCATTCAAGGGAAGGACGATATCTTTGTGTCGCAGGAAAGGTATGCTGAGAAGGTCTTGAAGAAGTTTAAGATGGCGAGTTGCAACCCGGTTTCCACCCCTATGGAACTAGACACAAAACTTTCTAAGTATGCAGATGGAGACCGAGTTGATGCGAGCAAATACCGAAGTCCGATTGGAAGTCTCAGGTATCTTACAAATACTAGACCAGATTTAATGTTGAGTATTGGAATAGCAAGTCGGTATATGGAGGAACCGAGGTATACTCATTAGAAGGCCCTAAAGAGAATTCTAAGGTATGTGAGAGGAATTGTGTCACTTGGTCTGATGTATACTAGGACGGATGATTACCGACTAGTCGGCTTCTCAGACAGTGATTGGTGTGGAGATGTTGATGACCGGAAAAGCACGTATGGATATGTATTCTTCATGGGGAGCACGACGTTCACTTGGCTTTCAAAGAAACAGCCCATTGTAACACTGTCAACATGTGAAGCAGAGTACGTTGCAGCATCCTAGAGTGTTTGCCATGCAGTTTGGCTTAGAAACCTTCTAAGCAAACTGGAATTAAAGCAAGAAAAGGGAACTGTGATCCAAGTTGATAACAAGTCGGCCATTGAATTGGCAAAGAATCCGGTCAATCATGAGAGAAGCAAGCACATTGATGTTCGATTTCACTTCATCTGAGAACAAGTGAAAGAAGGAAATGTAAAGTTGGAGCACGTTGAAAGTCGAGCACAAGCTGCATATATGTTTACAAAGCCGCTGCCATCCTCTCTGTTCGAGAACAATAAGATGATACTCATAATGAAGGACAAGAAGAGCATTTAAGTTTACGGGGGATTTTGTTAGGTAAACTTAAATGTGGGTAGTTGGAAGTTGCTGTATTAATTGTCTAGAAGATTGCAAAAGGTTGAGAGTGGGTCTAGCTATGATTAAGCATGCAATAGAGTTCATTAATTGTGAGTTAGGTAGTAGTTATATTTAATTAATGTAGTTGAAGGGTCATGTCTAAAGGCCTTTAAAAAGACCATGTAGTGCTTCATTTCAAAATACAACAAATCTGAATACAAAGAGTGTTTATCCAGAGAGACTTGTTTATCAACACTTCCATCCTTTGGTCGCGTTCTCCCTCCGTAAATCTTCTATGTTCTGCATGACTTGTTGAATAGCCGTCCCATCCATACTCCCTCCCTGAGTAGCTCTTGTGGCCATAGGTTCTTTGTCAAAGAGGCGTCGAGATCAAGTTTCACCATATGCCCCATGGTGGACGTTATTTTGATTTGGAGATATGAGATCCCTTTTCAGAACAAATAATAATTGAGTTACTTCTTACAACCTCAGTAGAATTGAGCACTAAGGCCACAAGAAGAATCCTCCCCTTCTTGAGGGATGCCCCCTTTATTTATATTAAAACATACTTACGAGTATAGGTGTCCGAACTGAGTGGGATTGTTTCTCCCTACTTCGGAATCTTCGAAAATATCTCTTAACAGAAACTAAACTCCCAACTACACGCTAGCTTCCAGTCCATGGGAGAGAAGTCAAGGTCAATGATACAATACAATTTTTTTAATTACGTTTTGTATCCACAATATTTGAATTTAAAATTCTTTTTAACGAATAAGCCGGAAATCATTATTATCTACAATTACTTACGTAAACTGATTTACACAAAGATGAAGTCCACATGCAATGGAAGCTAGAATGGTTTTTGACGAAACATTCCGAAACATTGTCTATTGGCCCTGTTGATGACAACACTTGAAATTAACAGAAGTTACCTCCATTGGACGCCGACAATCCTTTTTGGGACACGTTATACGTTCCACTATATCCGTTGAGTGACCATAACAAATTACATTTTCTTCACATTTTTTGGAACCATCTTTATCCTTGATTCCCCTGTAGTGGTCTGTGAAAGCCACGTCAAAGCTCACTGAACTTAATTTCTCACGCCACGTGTCGAATTCTTTGACTGTGCGACACATGGCCTCACCGTGACCTAGAAGCCTCACATTTTTCCCTTTACTTAGAATGGCCCATCCCTTGGGATCTTGTTTGAGGAACAACAACCTCTTAATTTCATTTGTTGCAAACTCATTCTTCACTTCTACTTTCCTGCTTGTAAGCAAGCTATCAATGGCAATCCAAAAGCGTGGAACAGCTTTGGTGTCTTCCTTTCCTAGTTCAAATGATTCTATTGTGATGTTTGAGTCCAAGTTCGTTTTCTCAACCTCCTTCTTCACTGCTTCCATGCCTGTTGTCAATTCTTCAACCCACTTTTTGTCTGACCCTCCATATATTAACAGATAACAATCCTCTTCTTCGCTCTGATTTTGCATGTTACACATACTATCTAGGTCAATACAATTAGCTTCATAGATTTCCAAATATCAGATGTCATATAGATATATTTAAGGATATGGAATATGAAATAGTACTTGCAATAATTTAAGAACATATATATAGTACTTACCGAGTTCTCTATTGCTTTGTTGAATTTGGTGATTTCAGACCAAAACCACTTCCATTGTTGACTAAGTCTGATTTGATCAGAAGTTCTAAAGGGAAACCCATCGATGCCCCACTGAGATATAATTTGCTTTGCATCAAAATTTTCCACTTTACCTTGAGGATTCATCAATGTGATTACATGTTTTCCCTCGTATTTTAGCATCTCCTTAATTAACTTGAGGCTTGTTTCAAAATTCAAATATTTAACCACGTACCACCCAAACTTAGTATCACGTAAATTATTTTGTAGCTTTTTTATACGTTCGTCGTTCCACTTATCCACAATAGGGATCCACAAAATCTTGAAGTCTTCACTTCGATAATTTTCTACTTCTCTTGCTTTCTCCTTCAACTTCTCGTTTATTGAGTTTAAAAGTTGAATGTCCTCTTTAACATTTTCAAGACCCGAAATGAATAATAAAACATACTTCTTTTTAAATTCTTCCAGTTTAACCTGTCAAGACAAAATACATTAATCTCACTAAAAAACTTAATTAGAATGTATGTATACAATGTTTTTTGCGCTATTATGTAACGATAGATCCCAAAGTGATTAAATAATTATTTTTTATAGTTATTATTTTAAAAAAAAAATAATTTGAACATGCAATGAGGATAGGATTCTTTAAAGGCACAATGTCTTCTTGAAAATAAATACAGATTAAATATGTTCTTAATTACAAACTTATTGTCAAACGTATTTTATGTTAACAACATCAACAAAATTTAATATAATTGAATTAAAAAAATTATATTCATATATCACAGCTTCGTATAAACACAAATTTCAATTTCACCTCATATATAACAGGTTAATGTTAAACTAAATGATAACCGATTCAAAACATACGACACTAATGGATTGCAGGGAAGCAAATAGGATTGCAATAGTGAGTACCTGTTCTTCAGTGAGGCCAATATAATACACATTCTGCTTTAAATCCCTCTTATCTCCACAAATTAGGAGTGCTTTCAAAACCTTTACAATATCTCTACCACGAGTCACAATATTCTTACGGCTCGTGAAGTCCTCTATTCTTTCTGCAATAACCACACATAATATCTTATTACAAATGAGCTTCAATTCAGCATCTTCGTAGTTTTGAAATTCATTAGAAAAAGGGAATGAGTTACGAAATCACATGGTTAACCTATCTCGTTGATACACTTTCTCAGAAGTTCTTTAAATTCTCCTACAATGGGGTCAAGCTTCTTCTCTAATTCAGTCGATAATTCATGTCTTTGATACCTTGAAATCAATAAACAGGACAAGTAAAAGCATTTAAATCTGTTCGATCTATTGTTTGAAAGTTAAATAGAATACATTTGATAAAAAATAATGTGTAGCCATGGTTCGGTTTTTTAAACTTGGTACATTTTTAGAAAAAAATTAGGAGAATAAACAGGTTCTGAATTAATTACGAGTCATAGTATCAATCACACGACTTTACCTTAAAATCGTAGAAAAGCCACACGACTTTGGGTTAAAATTCTGAAAAATAAAAGTCGTGTTAAGGTGGAATGATTGTCTTGGGATTTCAACATAGTGAAGTCGTGTGGTTAACACAGGACTTAACCTATAACTAATTACTTCAGGAACCAGTCCATTCTCGTAATTTTTGTCTAGAACTATATCAATGATGATTAGATAGGTGAAATGCCTTACTTGTTATCAGTTAAGTCATTGATTTCACCGGTGCAAGAGACAAAGGTAAAGATGGCCCAGTACACAACAACAGGGATCTCTTGCAAAGTTTCTGCCAATGAAGGAACATCCCTTATGTCGTGTCCTGCACTAACAAGCTTCTTCCACTCAGTGATGCATTCAACCACCTGCATCACCTTCTTCACCACACTGTTGAAGTGAGTGAGCTGCTTTGTGTTTTGTGGAACCATTAGAAGTCCATGCAAATCTGCAAATGAACTTTCAAACTGCTGGCATGGGGCTATCAGAGGTAGAAGGTACAAGAATTTTCCATATTCAAGGGCAAAAGCTGCTTGAACTATGAGCACTTTTGCATCCCAAGAATAATGTTTGAGCTGCTCCAGAATCAACATCGTTGTGCAATGCACTGGATATTCACCACGAGGTGTGCATATCATCTACAACTCCAACGTGTTTATTTTGGATATATAACATATTGTTAGTATAAACGTTTTTCACTTACAAAACTTCATAACTTTGAATTGCAAACAGATAATTCAAAGTTAATAAGGTTTAATTGCATGTTGTGCTTTTCCAAGTATCATAACTATATAATGTTATAAGAGTGTCAAAGTGATGATATCATTGATAAATTCTTTTTAGGAAGGATTCATTAAAAAGACATAACACTGTGAGTTTGTGTTTTTTTCCCATTTTGCTGAAATTTTTCATTTTTAATCCATGTGTGATTTTGACAATTATTATGTCAATAACATTAAAATGGTTGTCTCAAACTCAAATTTTAATAGAGACATAGAAGACTCTGTTACATGCATCGTTTTCATGAAAATTTGATTAAATTTGTAGTTGACACCAAAAAAAGAATTAGCAATCACCAGATACGCTATTCGTTTCAGTTTGACAGCAAGTTGTTGGGAAGTTATGGTGGTGTCTTCTCTGAACCGATCCATGGGTTGCTCACTCTGTTTTACATAAGAAGGTTTCTTTACAAAAGTTTGTTGTATGTTATTCAAAAATAGCTATAGGAAAAATGCTAATATTTTTTCCAAAGGGTATATAACAAAATTACCTTAGCAATCACCTTCTCTGTGATATCCATGGACTGGTTGAGAACATTTGAGGCAACGGTGTGAAGAGATTCTGCATCACACTTTTCAAGACAATGGAAATGTGTTCTGTAAACATCCTCCAGGATCTTGTCGTGATTGAATTCAAATGGATTTTGCTTCTTCTGTTTCTGCATCCCTTGCTGCACATTACTACTATTTGAACCTGACTCAGACATGTTCTTATTCACCGTAGCTTACACTATAATATCCTGCAAACAAGTCAATATCAAAGTAAATGTAACCCCTTTTGTTTGTAATGGCTTATTTATAGTTTTCAAAATACATAGAGCATGGTTTATAATGCTTAGCATAGTGAATGATTCGTTTCACCATAGAAGGGACTTGAGGCATGGATATGATCATTCACACAAGAAAGCATCTAAGCAAATGATTAATAATGTCAGTTTTTTCATCTGTGATCCCTATGTTAGGATAGTTGAAAATGAATTTGTATGAATTTCTAGTATTGTACCCTACACTTTTCCTTTTCAAGAAAAGAATAGGATCTGAAAACACGTTGCACTTTTTAGTGTTGATTTTCAAGAAAAGAATGAGGATAATAAAAAGTAATAGGGTCTATCAGACCTACAAGAAAAGAACCGTGGTGTAACTACTATTGATACTTGTATTGTATTCATAAGAGATGCATATGCTCTAGGAAAATGATATGATCCTAAACGTCCCATAAATTATGGGGAACCTCATATTTTCTAAAGTTTGTGAATTTTACTGCGCCCTTCTTTATATTATTTGGTTATTTTTTATTAATATTTGCAAATTAAAAAAATTAAGAAAAGTTGCTGATTTTAAGTTTTTTTTTGTTCCTGAGATCGTTTCTACAAATCAGCAGGTAAAGTTAATATTTCTTTTTTCTTGAAAGAGTTGTGGATTAAAGAAAATAAAAGTTGAAATTTTATAATTTTTTTTTCTATTCCTATCTTCTTCTCTTACTCAATTTTATTAAAACTGATATTCTTTGGTTCATTTCTTTTTTTCCTTTCATGTTCAAGAGTTTCATTTTTCTTTTAAGTGTTCCAGGATACATTATTTTTTCGCTTCCTAATTTCTTACCGCAAATATTCTCTCTTCTTTATTCTTTTTTCCACTTTTCATTTCCTTCATGATTCACTATTTGATTTATAGGGTTCTGTTCTTCCTCTCTTTATTTTGGATTTAATTGAGGCATTTTAATCGATTAATAAATAAAAAAAGGTAAACCACTTATTCAATTTATACTATACTGATGCATTATGGTATGTAGTAGATCCATTCATATTTCGACGTGTTTATGGTTTTGATGTGAGTTCACACTTTTTGTGAACAAGAAGGAATGAAATAAGATTTTACATTGTTTTTAATTAAATTTACTAGATATCTTAGGTGACATTTTAGAATGGTAAATGGTGTTGATGGGTAAGGTTTTTTTTCTTTACTGGTTTGTAGAAATTGATCCTCTTCTTGACCAAAATGTGGCAGAATAATGAGGTTTGAGATATGTGTTGTTTTAAGCTTGAAGTTTGTAGTACAATCTTGGCCTCAATAATCATCTTATGAATAAAAATATTATTAAGAACACGAATATAATCAAATTTAAACTTAAGATCATTTAGAATATGACACGATTACTGGACCAATTATCTTTTCTTGGAATGTAAGGATTGTAATTTTTTTTTATTTACTTACAAGGTAAAACCTATGACTTAATTTATATTTATAAATCTTTTGAAATTCATAAAGAATCATAATTCTTTTTCCAAAATAACTATGAGGTTATGTTTGGTAGGATTGTTCCCGTATTTTATTATCTTATCAAGAATTTTATGATTCTTGTGACGCATCTTTAGGCTTATCAGGCCATAGTTTGTGGCACCTTCTCTTTGTCTAGGTTATCTTTATTTTATTTTGAATTTCCAATTCTATGTTTTTAATTGATTCAAATTTCTAAATATTTGCATCTATTCTATTTGGACTCTTATCATCTTGATTCCTAAGTAATATGAAACTATTAAATGTATCAAAAAAAGCTTCCAGCTAAGGTCTAAACGAGCGGTTTATAATCGTGACCTAGAGAATTTTATACTCATGTTCCTAGAGGGAATAAACTCGTAAAATTTGAGAGGAGTAACACATGAACCTAGAGTTCTCAAATGCAATTGAAAGTCGTTACGACTCTTAGTACTGCAGTTCAAATTTTTTTTTACAAAAAAAATTGTCATATTCTTGATGACTTTACCTTTTTTTTCGTTTACAAAGAAGTCCACATGACTTTGTTCTTAAAATCATTAGGACTTATGATGATTTATCTCATGTCTCCTAATTTTTTTTTTACTTGCCCATTTAGGTAATTACCAAGCAAAGTTGTCTCATATACATAAAAAATCCTTTCTTGCACGATGAATAACGAAAGGGGGATCTTATGTTTGGAAAAGCATATTCTCACCAAATCATATGATGCTTTAAAGTAGGTTTTGTAGTCGAACAAGGGTTTCCAAGGTCTTCTCTCTTGTTAAGCAACAAGGATTGTCTATGGCCTGCACTCCACGGTTCAACCAATTCCACTTTGAATTCCATGAGATCTTCAACCTCAATCTGAGCCATTGTGATCTCAAGGAGGAATGAGAGTCATATTTTGCCAAAAATCGATCGATTATGTATAAATCATACATAATCTCCCATATAACCTCCTCCTCAACATATGGAAAGGGAACGATGTGAGACGAACAAGTTACGACCTCCTTGAGCATTAATGGGACCCAAAGTTTGTTCACCTCAAAGTGATTGATCGACCAATGAGGTACTTATAATATGTCCGGAATTGGCCGAATCTTCCACCGTATTAAAGTATAAGCAAACAAATCTTCCAATTAGGATTAAACAGCTCCATGAGACATTATGGCAACATCGATAGCCCTGCTTCGGTATGAGAGTAAGGGTCACTCTAAAATAAGAGTCTCCATAAGGCTTCCTTGCTCAATGAACAAGCAAGTTTCAAGACCAGAGTATGGAAAAAATCCCTCATATATATTACTCCCTACTGAATTCTAGCTCCCTCTTTATTGTTGAATTTATGATTCCTTCTTTCCATTCAACTTAGGTGGAGCAATACAAACTCTGGACAGAATATAAAAAAACATCTTTAAACTTGTGCAGACACCTCAACGAACACATGTGGACACTCCTCAATGTGAGTCGAAGATAATCTCTCTAAAGTAGACAATAAGATGTTGACTCGTTTTTCTTTTCTTTGTTAAATGCTCTTAATTAAATTTCCCATGTTGCACTAAGTTATATGCATGCAGTCCAGGAACACTTTCGAGTGAACACCCATCTGATCAAGTAGGGACAATAGTTTAACATTTAGGCCATAACATTTAACAACAACAAAAAAAAAAAAAAAAAAAACAGGACGTCCTCTTCGAACTAAGTTTTATATAATTAGGCTCACCAACCAACCTAGATTGTGATTCTCATTATTCGTGCTAAATATCAAAACAATGTTTCCAGCCATGAGCTCCCATATTACATAAGCCCTCTTGGACAGGTCATTCCATGAAATCTTTGAGAAAGGACACAATTAAATGTTTGATGGTCGTGGCGATAAACTCAACTTCTATGACTGTCTCCCTAACTGTTGCCAAGACTGAACAAGAACGATAAAGGACGTATAAAGAATGTCATTGCAAAGGGATGCAATTAACCAAGATAGGGCAAACAAAGTCACCTTACCCTCTACCAGATTGGGAATGCAAAGGCCTTTCTTTCAAAGAGACTAGGGTAATAAAAGAACTATGCTATTTACTGACCCTCCGTAGTGACTTTCAATCAAGAGTTTTTTCTCATTTTGTCTAATCAACTTAAAAATCTAACTATTTAAACACTATAATTTGATTGTAACTTCGATTATAACTGAACTGATCTTATCTCCACTACAAGACAATTAATAACACAATTATGCTTATCGTTTTCTTTTTTTATAAAATATTGCATACTAAACATTACTATGAACTCTAACTCTAGACACTTCAAAGTTTAATAATAATAATATATAATTACATACAAAATCGTATTATTAAAAAAAATAACAAAAAGGAAGCAGCAAATCAAAAAACCCATGCAAACTAAATACAACAAAACTCCAATAAATAAACTAAAAAAATCCAAAACTCAAGGAATTTATACCTAATAAAAGAAAATGTCTAGAATAATACTTAAAGGACGACCATTAAACCAAATAAACTTTTAGTCCAATCAGACCTTAATCTTTTTCTACATTTTTTTAGTAAATGTAGATACCAGTATTGGTTAAATTTGTAAAAGTTCTTGATCAGATGCGAAACAGATATTTGATTTGGCATGGAACAAAATCAAGTTAATTCCAATAGAATTCTTCCAAAAAACGTTCTCATTTTTACCTTATATAGGGCACTATTTTACTTTGATAAACCCATTTTCATTCGTTATCAGTGGGTTACTTAACGAAGAGTATTTATTTAACTACTTTGCATAAAACTAAGCTGCTACTTACGATATGATACATGTACAACAATAAGTTACAACAGACTTGTAAAAAACTATAAGTTAGCAAACTTGAAATACAACAGTTACACTGCATTTTCTAAGCCTTTTTGCGTTGAGTGGTCATCACGCTTTCATCAAGATATGTCCCCACATCCATGAAAAGAAAATTTGATGCTTTACTTCTTATGCTTCTTGGATACAGGTTCTAAATGTGCATCGTCCTGTCAAAATGTTGCATCGAAACGAATATTAATATTTTAAAAAGAAGGACTATCCAGTAATGAAACATATTTTTTGATAAACCGAAGAAAATTGTGCCCCAAAACAATATATTTTTACCAATACTTTCGATAATAAATTACAAGGCATATTCGAAACATACTGAACGCTTATAACAACTCGAATCAGCATACTGACTGAACTGCTTTATTTCGAAATAGGAATGCTAGCTCCACCCAACTAGCTTTTCTACAGTCCTATTTGGTGGGTGTCATGATCTATCAATTTGTGCATAGGCCTACGAAAAGTTCACTTAAGATTAATAACAAAAAATATATATTTTAGAGAGCTTAAAACACCTCTCTTATGATCTCATTTATAATGATAGAAATCTAATAGAATGAGAAGATGAATGATCAAAGGTTGTACTAGAACCTGGGTACAAATCAGGTACAATACGTAGTAGTTCCCAACACAACTAATTTCTACCTAGATTTAATACTTATTCTAACACCCCTCTCAAGATGGAGCATACAAATTGTATGTACCAAGTTTAAGAACATATAAACTCAATGCAAGGTCTCTTTAAGGACTCGGTTAATACATCTACAAGTTGATCATTTGATTAGACAAGTTCAGTAAAAATTTCTTTAGACAACAATTTTTTCCCAAATAAGACAATCCATTTCTATGTGTTTCTCTCATGGAATACTTGATTGAAACCAATATGGACTGCAGCTTGGTTATCACAATACATCTTCATGGTCTAGATCTCATAGAAGTTAAGCTCTTGAAGGAGTTGTTTCACCCATACAAGTTTACAAGTAAGAGACGTCATTGTCCTATATTCAGTTTCAAAAATTGATCGAGCCACTACATAAGTTCATTACTTTTACAGCAAATAATATTTCCTTCAAGAAAAACACAACATCTTGTAATAGAATGTTTGTCAATGAGGGAACCTACTTAATTAGCATCACAATACCCTAAGATTTGGATGTTTCCTCTATCTTCATATAGCATACCATACCTAGAAGCTTTTTGGAGGTACCTAAGAATATGAATGATAGCAATCCAGTGGCCAACACACACAGCCTGCATGAACTAACTAACAACAACTGCAAAAGACAAATTAGGTCTAGTAATAGTAAGATAAATTAGTTTTCCAACTAGTCTCCTATATCTTTCTAGGTCAAAGAACGATTCACCTTCTATCATTGGGTCCATGGGACTATCTACTAACCTATAGTCAATCATACATATCTCTTTTAGTATGTCTAGAGCATACTTCCATTGAAATATTACAACACCTTTTGATTGAGCTACTTCAATCCCAAGAAGTATTTGAGGCTCCTAAGATCTTGGTTTGAAAATGTTTACACAAGTATTCCTTCAGTTGAGATATTCTAGCAACACCAGGGACTACTAAGCTCAGGGGTCATTTTTTAATTTTGACAATTGGGGATGTCCCAAACAATCATATAAAAGTTTAGGATTTGGAGATGCAAAACAAGACACATGCGGACTAGATCCAAAATAGTATAAACCTTTAGATTTATGTCCTTCTCCAATCAATCACCTCGTACCACACTCCGTATAACAAAGGAATTGACATCAAAAAAGCTATTGAACAATTTAAAGACTTGGTTAATTAACTTAATGAAATTAGATTGAAATGTCAAGTAGGAACAAAAAGAACAATTTAGATTTAAGGAAGGAGAAAGGGAGACTTGAGCAACTCCTTTTGAGGAAACTTTAGAACCATTGGCTAAGGTTATGAAATGAGGATTTTTTGGAGAAGGGATAGAACAAAGAGGTATTAGTAGAATGTGATATGAAACACCTGAATCAATTATCATGGACATTGATTCTCCACGGATTGTGAGATGCAAGTTGTTCATGAGCTACAGTTCACATATGATTGTGCCGAGCTATTAGAGTTCAACCTCAGCTTTAGGGACATTGACTGTCTTGTTAGAAAAGTCATGCAAAGAGAAACTATTCCCCAACCACCACGTCTTCCTCTAGCATTTTCTTCTCTCTTCCACGTGTGGAAACCACCACAAAAAATTTCACATGTTCTTAAACATTCTTGCTTTGAAGTGTTGAAACCCGAAGGAGTCATGTAGTCAAGCTTTCCATGGAAGGGACTTCATGACCGATTGAAAGTTGATCTCTGACATGCTCAAAGTTTGGATGTAGGGCACCGACTCATCTCCATGTAGAATTTGTCTAGTTTCTTTTTGTTTTCGTCCAATGACTAAACTTCCAAGAACATTTTTAATTCTTCAACCACAAATTGAGCTTTGCTCATGAAAGACACCGTGTCATGATCTCTTTGTTTCAAAGGCAAGCCTCGTAAGGGTGCTGAATATCGCTTGCAAAAAATATTTTGACCCTTTTTCCAGAGAGAGTTGCAAGTCTTAAAAGATCTAAATGTACCCAATAATTTAGGTTCCACGGACTACCACAGTAAGGAAAAAAGTTGATAATCAATTTGCTTCCATTGTTCAGCTTGGTCAAAAGGCACATTACTTCCATCTTGTTCAAGGTGATCATGGTTAGCGTGCCAAGGAACCACATTTCAACCGAGGTAGACCACAACAGATAATTTTTCCCAATTAGTTTCAGAGAGGTAATGGTAGGTGTTCTAGAGAAGGAGACAATAGGTCTAGAAGACATTTTAGTTGGAGTCTGAAGAAAACCCTAGGTTTAACCAGAATACCCTAAAAAACCCTTTAACCACACTGAAAAAGGACAACCAGGGACCAGGACGGTAAAGAGGAGCTCATGTGAGCCCTGAGCAGGTGGCGCATGGACTTCAAGCACTGGGCAACAACAAGGAGAAATGGTGTGTGTGGAGAAGAATATGGGGACCAACAGTTTTGGACATTACTTGAGCAGACTATATCCAGATTTGGTGGTCACTAGAGAAAACTTGGACAGTGGTTAGCAGGAGCAGATGCAACAAAAAGCTACACAGGAGAAAACTGAGACCAATAGATCACGATCGACTCACTTTGATACTAACTTAAAAACTAGGTACAACAGGTAATAATTCCGAACACAACTACTTTCTACACAGTTCTAATACTTATTCTAACAAGTACAAACCAATTTGAATATTAAGTAATAACTTCAAGATTGCCTAGATAATGCTACAAATACTAGCTTCAATAGCATGCTTTATTTTGAAAATAAATAAATATCATACAAAATACTAATGACTAGCTCAAATTATTGTACTCGTTTTCATGTTCTACTTTTACAGAAATTTCATGTGTTGCTTTCGTGTGATCAATTAAACTCGTTATGCATTCTCCGGAAATTTTTACTGCTATATACCTAGTTAAATTTGAAGGGAGACAACCAGAAGACAACCCTTTTAACTTAATCATGAAATAGTTTATCTTCAAGCTTTAGGAACTACTTAACTTCAGAAGCAGTGACAATTTAAGGAGGATAAAAGTGTAACAGTCAGGGCGTTTATTTGGAACAAAAAACATATCACGGCCTCTTTTCTTTGTGCTCTTCAAAGTTTCCCAATCAGATATGCACAGGGATTACACAGCTTTACATAGATGGTTGATGTACTGGGTTTCATTGCTCTAAAACACTAAATAAATGCTTAAATTAAAAATAGCATACCCGGATGAACCATTTCTATACTCTTTTTAACAAATTATAAATATTCTTCTTCTTCTGTCTTATAAAAGGATTTCACATTATGAAGTTTCTCAATTACTATGGATATGTGCAAATTTTACATTGGACGGGATGCTTGACAGACAACTAATTATTATGCATGGCAGAACACAGAAGTAAAGAAAAAAAACCTCAGATAAATTATAAAAGTTTTACATCATACGCATCTTATATACAGATAACAGGAATAGAATACTTACAGCATGAGAAAGCTGCTCACGGATATAGGCCATTGATCGTAGCATAGCACCCAATGTATCCCGGGACACCTGAAACTTCACTTCTGACTCACCAGAGGTTGTCTCAGTATCTTGAAGCTGAAACATTTCAAGAATTTCATTAAACAATGGAAAAGCTGGTCAAAGTAAAGAGACAAAGAATCAAAGGAAACCTTTTCAATAAGTGGGATTTGACATAGAGAACATCACACTAAAGAGACACGGTATATAATTAATGAGATAGAGAAATGTTCCAGAATTCAAGAGACCTTTTTCCAAACAAGGAATCATAAACAGTCCAGTCCAGTCCGTTCAATTTTGTAAGATAGAATACCAACAACCAATAGATAAAAAATAACTTGTAGTGTTTTTTGAGACTGTACTTGAAATAGCAGTTCTTAAATCGCTATTCTTTAGTTTCTAGCTTTTACATTTATTTCCATTTTAACCTTAAACTATTTATTAAATTTCCCTTCAAATATTTTTCTATACAAGGTATGCTTTTATTATCCACATTTTTTTTTGTTCTCTTCTTTCAATTATAAGATAACTTTTTATTATATAACATATTCACAATGATGGATAATACAATACTTATTTTAACTATAATACTATTTAAACCATTTATTTTATTATTTTGACACTAAAAATAAAAATATTGATTATTATATCAATAAGATGATAGTATTTTATGTTACATTTTCTAGCTTAATCAATATGACGAAAGTATGATGATGTTTACCTTAAAGTATGATATATTAGATGAAAAATTTATTTTACAATATACCCCGAGATGAATAAACAGTAGAATTTCTATAACAGTTCAAAATAGAAATTGGTTTTGATAAGATAACTGCTTTTTCATATATAGTTCAAGGTAAGGTTGACAAGTGCTACAATTCTTTTAATCCCTTACACAGGTAAATCCTTTGAGGTTTATGTCATGTTTTTCATTAGGAGTTAGGCTCTGTGCTCATGCAAGAGAAGGTGGTAGTGTTTGTCTTGAAGATATGGAGACACTATCTCTATATTATCTCTATGGTGCATAGTTTCAAGTATTCAGCGACTAGAGGGGTCACCCCGCGACTCTAGCCATCTGTACTATTAGCATAACTTTACCATGTCACTCTTATCTTTATTAAACAATATTTTCGTTTTTGTATTCTGCAAGAAACTTTCTACAATGATTGCTTTAGTTTATTTTTTATTTATAATTATATGTTTTAATCTTTTTTTTTATAGAAGGATGTGGATACATAGACGGCAAAGTGCATTAGTGTGATATAAAAATTAAAAAAAAAATTATATATAACAATAAAACATACACTCAAAACATATGCTTTGCATATAAAAAATTATAAAAGCTTAAATTTTCCTATTATTTTATATTTATCGTCTTCATTACCAAACAGTCAAAATACAATAATCGAGTTTACGAACTTTCAACTATTAGCTAATATTGTCAATCATCACCAAAATTAATGAAAAGGGCTCATTCTTTAGTACAAATGATAGAGCAAAACAAACAAACATTTTAAGCCATAAACATTGTCAATATTCCTAATGGATCATTCTTCCAAATCATTCCGACAGCAGAAGAATGATAATTGTATCATGTTATATGAATGAAGAGATGAGTGCGTTGAAAAGGAATGAGACTTGGGAAATTGCAGATAGACTGAAAAACAAGAAGGCAGTTAGTTGCAAGCGATGATGAGCTCGAAAAACAAATTTTAAGTAGAAGTTCACTCCTCATAGATGACGAATCTCAAGAAGTAGAAGTACATCCTTAAAATATAAGTTTTCTACTTTAATTAAAGCATCTTTATTTCAAAGAAACTATATGTTGGATCTCCTTAAAGAAATTGTAAAGTGCCGCAAGAATTATGGAATACCCATGCTAGTAAGGGCTGCAAAACTTATGCAGTACCCATACTACATAGAAAATCACTGGAGTGGGATTGATTGAAAAGTCTAAGGGTTGAAAAGATCCAATATCAAAAACTTGAGATAAAGTTTATGTATCTACCCACACCAAGCATGAGATGATCCTTCAATCACTTTCAGAAGAGGTTCTTTATGGAGTTGCAGAGAAAAAGACCCCCACAGTGACGTGACTCAAATTGGAGAAGTTTTTTATGAAAAAGTCTATTTACAACAAACTACAGTTGAATAGGAGCCAGTGACGTGACTCAAATATGGAGTTGCAGAGAAAAAGACCCCCACAGTGACGTGACTCAATATATTACAGTCTATTTACTACATCTATCCAAATTTCTAAGAACCCCAAAAATCAACTCAATATATTTACTACTTGGTGTGGATACGATGACTCCTATTCAGCTGTACTACAACTTACTTGGTAAACTTGTCACTAGATCACACACCTCAGTGTTGATGATGCACACACACTAATCATCTAAGAAAGAGCTTGATGGTGATGAAGATGGTGATGATGATGATGATGTTCGAGATGATGTCACTATAGGATTGGAGCCAGAAACTTGAAGATATTTTTTCACTTTTAGTTATTTAATTTTTATAGCCTTAAGAATTTATGTTTTGTACTTGTATGAACTTATCTTTTTGGTGTAGTTTGAAATTATTTTATAAATTATGGTGTTGAATTTACTTTTTCATATGACATAGAATCTTCCGAGTCTCTAAGTGAATCCTGTGGAGGTCCCATGAGTCCAGGCAGACTCTCAAGTTTGATAATCATGATTACTCCACTTAATTGCCAATTTCACAAAATATGGTCCTGAAGTCAGTATGTCATTTCCCGCTTGACCATGAAATCCTGGGGAATGGAACTCATTTTTTTTCTAATTGTATGTTCTTTACAATTTATGAAAATTATTTACTGGATATTAGTGTTAAAACAAAAAGACAGTTATGCCTTATCAATGACCTTTCTATAAACACCTATAAAGTGAAAGAAAGTGAGAAAATTATAAAAGTCATAAGCACTTATAAGATAAGAAATTGAGAAAATTATATTAGTCACCTCTCTAACTAGGCAATAAAAACACTCATAACAATCCTTTTAATAATCTAGACAATTTCTCTATACCACCAAAGCTTCCTTAAATACAGTTAAGAAGCTTTGTTCAGTTGCCAAATATTGAAATTTAAAGCATTAAATTATCTTCTACAATAACAAAATCAATAGAGCAATTATCAGTAACTAATCAAATTCTAACCTTATAAATTATAAATCAATAGGTGTACATCTTTCTTTATACTAAATTGTCATGAAGAATATTGTTGAGAAAATTTATCATAAGCTAAGAAAATAAAGTGAAAATACCTTGAGATTTATTACTGCAACCTTATTAGCTGGTGTTGAGAGCTGTTCACTGATGTAAGCCATAGACTTCAACATTGGTTCCAAAGTAACTCTAGAAAGATGAAACTTAACCTCAGATTCTGTGGATGGAACCCTGCTATAATCTTGCAACTGCAATATGATGCGTGAAATATCAATATACTAACACTAATTACCAAAAAAGTTGAGAAAAGTAAAGTACTTCACAAAATGAACACTATATAAGATATTTATACCGATGCTAATCAAGGATTGACAGCCAAACTAAATTTAGGCATAAACTAAACAAAGTACAATACAATGTCTTTTCCTGTTTGCGGTTAATGAGAATACCTTAAGATTGATAACAGCTACTTTATTCCCTGGAGTTGAGTTCTTGTTCTCCATTACCCATGTCATTGATTTTAGGCATGGAAGAACTACCTACATGAAAGAATCCAAGGACCACAACAATGTAATGGATTTCTATTCTGTTAACCAGAGAAATAAATACAGAGTTATACTTTCAGTTACCATGTTTTCAGATGGACCATCATCACGATGAAGAGAGACTGGGGCCATCCGTGGCAAGTTTAGATCAGCAACTGATTGAACAGGACCACCAGCATCATTAAGATTAAACCTCCTCGTTATCTCATCTTGCCGTGGCCATAAAAGAGGAGTTGTATCTGAAGTTGGAGTGGTAGTTTTCCTGTCATCATATGCAGTCCCACTGGCCACATTGTTAGGAGGAGAGACTTTGGCAACACTTCTTTTCACATTAGCAACCTTCTTTCCACCTTCTCTAATACCACTTATTGCAGCATTATATGTTTCCACAGTTACTGCCCCTTCCTCAGCGTATCTGATGGCTTCCTTACATAGATTGCTATATCTTGCTGTCAAAGACTCCTGCGCATGTGATTCACCGGTATGTTCATCCAATCCGGCACTGCTTTTTGCATTTCTTGTCCAACGTTTCAAGATGTAATGGGGTGGTAATGTAAGTACATTTGTCACAGTGAAAACTGTTAAAATATGTCTGCAAAGGATGCCTGAATATTCAAACATTTGGCAACTACAATTAGCTTTCAACTCAGAATGGTTTAATGAGACCGTGTATGCCTTCTGATCATCCTCAAATTTTGCAACTCTAAATATGCTATTTGGTCCATCTCCTTCAATTCTATTTGCAGTATAAACAAAAGTTTCAACAAGCTCATCTTGAAACTTGGAAAATATTTTTCTCGTATAAAGATTAGCAACCTGTTTCTCCATTGGTGAAGGTGTCTTCAAAACTGGGGTAGTGCAAACTGTCTCAAAATCTGCTTCTATTTCCTTTTCAATCCAGCTCTCTAAAGCTCTTTCGTACTGCCTGAAGAACAATGGCAATGTCGTCTGTTGGTTGACATAACCATCAAAAAAAGAACCATCAAAACCTTGAGTAGGAGAGAGTGCTGCAAAAAACGAACTGCGGAAGAATGCTGGAACCCAATGAGCACGAGCATTATATAATGACTGAAGCCAATCATTTCTTCTGAGTTCATATTTATCAATGATGCAATTCCAAAATGACTCAAACTCATCAATGGTTTCTGTCAAGTTAATACAATTATAAAGTTCAACCTGAAAATTTGGATGTGCAAGACATACATGGGCCAACTTTTCTTGACCTTCTCTCAAGATATGCCACTTGCTAATACAGTGGCGGGTTTGTGGGAGAACTTGAGAAACTGCTGTCTGCAAGGCTCTATCTTGATCAGTAGTTATAGAGACAGGCTGACAATCATTCATTGCCGTCAGAAATGTCTTCAACAGCCATAAATAAGATGCCTCAGAATCATCCAAAAGCAGTGCACAACCAAACAAAACCATTTGACCATGATGATTTACCCCAGTAAAAGGAGCAAATGGCACTCTATATTGATTTACTTTGTAAGTTGTGTCAAGATGAACTGTGTCACCGTAATAACTGTATGCTGTCCTTGATCTTGCATCTGCCCAGAAGACATTAGACATTCGATTGTCTTCATCAAGTTGTATAGCATAGAAGAAACCAGGATTCTCAGCCTGCATCTTTTTAAAGTACTCCAGCAGATTATGAGCATCCCTCCCCAATGTCCGGTTTGGCAAAGAAGGCCTAACAGTATAATTCACCAATGAGGAATTTTTAACCGGGTGACTTCGTTCAGCAGGAGTGGTATGAATATTCTTCATCCCACGAGTATTCTGATTCGAAACACGATTCCCATCCATAGATACATACATAACACCACTAGGAACAAGACCCACTCCTTGATAAGTTTCAGGCATTGTCCTTCCAACACTAGAAAAATGCTTACTTGGATGATTATTGTATGCCTTACTGGAACTGAACAGGGAATGAGTATGCTCCTTCACTAATTTTGTTACCACCCATTTATTTTGACCCTTTAGCTCGATCCTAATCATTGCATTGCAACTTTCATTTAGTCCTTTTCTTAAACCTTCCCTACCACATACAAACTCCCTATAATTTTCCCCATCAATTTTAGAGTGACCATATGGGCCAACTTTAGAGCTAAAGCCCATGTGTCTAGCATACTCAATATAAAATGCCTTAGCAACATCTACAGTGTCAAATTCCATACCCACATATGGCTCAGAAATCCCATCCTCCGCATGAGTTCCATACTTTTCAGTATTATTAACTTCACTGTCACTTGGTTCTGCATCCCCATTATCTGCCTTTGTCTGATGACCACTTCCTTCCGCATTTATCACTTGAACATCCATTTCAAACAATTAGTACCACTATCTTACTGTGCCTATTTCATGGGTAAATATCCTGAACATGGACTGGATGCTTTAATCCTATCAAATAGAAAGTAGGTGCCATCTAAGTTGCATGTGTCCAAGGAAATAACTTTTTTTTAAGAGAACACTGTTTCAAGAATTAAAAAGTGATCACCTAAGACTGCACAAAAGTTCAGCATGTAAACATCATAACGATTTTCTGTGCACATATGTTAAAAGCATTGTATATTCTCAATAACAAAATGGAGCTAAGCAAAGAGAATGAATTACTCAGGTACCACAAAGGTAAGTTTGTACAAACCAAACAACTTTGCGCAAATTGATATGGAAATTGGGAAACCCAAACTTACAGCAAAGACTGTAAATTATTACGAGCTAACGACAAATTGATCGTCAAATCTCCCAATTTCTGGATTGAAGAAGAATCACAGAAACGCTGATTGGTGGAAACCGTTTTCCCTTCCCAGCGGTGGCGGAAACGCACGTGAATAGTGAGGTTCGAAGCGAAATGACGGCGTTTGGACGGTGGGTAGGGTTTCTCCGTCGCCGGGAATTGCAGAGGACGAGAGGGGCGAAAGAGAGAGGAAGGAGAGAGAGAGAGTGAGTGCGTGTCACACGAATTCGATGAGACATAAGTACACACGCGTGATATGAGCCGTTGGATTTTAATCGTACGGTCATGTTTGAGTCAGACCGAACTGCTTTCACTTTTATCAAAGTGGGATCTGAGCTCAACTTGTGCTGTATGCGGTTGGATTTGCCAAGTGCATTATCTATGTCAGTGGGCTACTTACGCTTTGCATCATCACGCTTCTTCTATCTTTCTTTAAAATATATATATATATATATATATATATATATTTATTTATTTATTTATTTTCTTTTTTCCAAAAAGACCTAACTATTAGCTAGAAATTAAAAAGTGAATAATTAATTTGTAATAATCCGAAAATTAATCGAATAAAAAGTGAGTTATTTGGTTTAATGGAAAGATAGTAAATTTAAGTAGGAAATTTATCGAGATATAGGATTGATTTGATTGAATTAATGAATGTTAGATAATTGTATTTAGTATAATGTCAAAATTAATCTTTTAAAAAATAAATATCTTTTGATTAAAAAATTAATTGAAAAAATGAATGTGACAACTTAATTAAAAGAAGAAAATACTATTAAATAAATATAGCATAAAACAATATAAACGAGAGAAAAAGTGAGTATAGTAAAATAATATTATAATCATCCAAAATATACATAAGAGTTTTTAAAAAGAATGCTCATATAAAGAGCATTATACAAGACATAAAAGAAGTCTTCCAAAATGTGCTTAAAGAATGGGAGAGATCAAACACCTAACTACCCAATAGCATCACCTCCCACTAGGAGTGGGCATGGATTGGATTTTTAATGATCCAATCCACATCCATTTTAGATCTAAATAATTGGATTAAATTTTTGACCAAAATCCATTTTTTTAGTAAAAGTAGTTTGGATTTTTTAAAAATCCATATCCAAATATTTGGATCAAGATTTAAATCCAATCCAAATATTTGGATAGAGTTCAAAATCCATAATCCACTTTTTTATAAAAGAAATTTAAATTGAATTTTTTAAAACTTGTATCATTAAGGCCTGGATGCCCCGGATGGGCCTGACGACCTGGACGGGCCCAATGACCAGGACGACCCAAACGGGCCGGACAACCCAAACGAGCTCGATGACCTGGACGGGCCAGACAACCCGAACGGGCCCGACAACACGAACAGGCTCGACAACGCGAACAGGTTGGATGACCCGGACGGACCAGACGACCCGGACGAACCCGTCCAAACAGTCGGGCCCAATCAGGTAGTCGTGCACGTTTGAGTCGTCAAGGTCGTCGAGCCCATCCAGGTCGTCGGGCATGTCCGGGTCGTCAGGCCAGTTCAGGTCGTCGGGCCCGTCCGGGTCGTAGGGCTTGTCTAGGACGTCGAGCCCGTATGGGTCGTAGAGCACGTCCGGGTCGACACGCTCGTTCGTATAATCGTGCCATCTAGGTTGTAAGGCCTGTGTAGGTCATTAGGCTCGTCTGGGTCATTGGGCTCGTCCGAGTCGTCAGGTCTGCCTGGATCATCGGGCCCATCCGGGTCGTCCGACTCGTTCGTCGTTGTGCCCATCCGGGTCGTAAGGCCCATGTAGGTCGTCAGACCTGTCCGGGTCGTTTGGCCCGTCTGGGTCGCCGGACCCGTCCAGGTCATCTGCCCCATCTGGGTCTTCGAGCCCGTTGGGTTCGTCTAGGTCTTTGGGCTTGCCTGACTCGTTCGGGTCTTTGGGCTGCCTGACCTGTTTTCGTCATTGGTCCTGCCTGGTCCTTTCGGGTCTTCGGGTCCGCCTGACTCGTTCAGGTCTTCGGGTCCGCCTGACCCGTTCAGGTCTTCGGGCCCGCCTTACCCGTTCGATTCTTCGAGTCCGCCTGACTCGTTCGGGTAATCGAGCCCGCCTGACCTGTTCGGGTCTTTGGGCCTGCCTGATCCGTTCGGTTCTTCGAGCCCGCTTGACCCATTCGGGTCTTCGGGCCCACCTGGCTCATCTGGTCATTGGGCCCGCCTGCCCCGTTCGGATCATCGGGCTCACTTGAATTTTTTGAATCATTGGGCTCAATTGACTCGTTCGATTTGTCGGGCCCGCCTAACCGGTTCATATCTTTAGGCCTATCCAACCTCTTATGGTCGTCGGGCTTGCCCGATCCGTATAGGTCGTCGAGTAAGGCCTGTCCATGTCTGAATTTAGCATACTCCATCTCAACCTTTAGTCTAACCCAACTAAAAATTTAAATTGAAAATTTGGATTGGATTTTTTAGATTATCCATATTTAAAAATCTTGATTTATAAAATGGATATTCAATCCATAAAATATATAAAATGTAGGTTAGATTGAAATCCAGATCCATTAAATGGATTTTAAATGGATTGGATTTTTAATAAAATGGATTATAAATGGATTGGATTGGAGCAAAAGTGGATTGGATCAATAGAATTAGATTTTTTGCCCACCCCTACCTCCCACCTAATCATGATCAACTAGTATTTCCTTATCTGTTCACACCAATAATAGTGATCATTGCAAAGAAAAAAGTCAAACAATCACAAAACACAAATAGAACGGTAAGCTAGTGCATTTAAACATTCATACATAAATATAAATACATAGGTACATTACCTTATAAGTACACACATGGATAAAAGAACATTAACACAAAATCATATTCAATTTAAACACATAACTAACTCTTGACTCAATTATCCGGATTATGCACTTGATATAGAATTCTAAGGAAGTCTGCACCTGTGTTGAATTCTAAACTCTGCAGAGTCTAGCCACAAGGGGTTATCACACGATTAATTACAAGGTTAGTCCCAATGTGTCTCAGACTCAAACACCTCCCGAGACTAGGACCTCCTGTCACTCTCACCACATAATCACTCTACTCTACGTGAGTGTGAGTGATTATTAGAGTTTAAAATATTTTCCTTATCTAGACATCTCCTATATCATGGCATACACTAATCACACCATTAACAAGAATTTTCCTTGAAACCCTTTCATCATCCACATTCCACATGTTATCTCAAAACCATCCTCATCACAAAAGGAGACAAAGAATGTGTCTCATATGTCTCTAAAAAGTGGCCAAAGTGTGCTAAAAACAAAGGAGACCAAAGGTACATAGGTACACTTGCTTCATGCCTTTTTCTTTATGCTTTATGCATTTGCTTTACTCTCTCTTCCACATCATTCATGTTCCCAATCACCATGCGCCACCTAGCATTGCTTTCTTACTCCTAATTAACCTACAAAGCAAATAAACACAGATTAGCATGTTGGCTTAAGTCAAGTCAACTATAGTCAACAAGTCAAACCTAGTCAAAGGTCAATAAGTCAACTAAAGTTGATTCAACTAAGTCAACTTTGGGAATCAAAAATAACAAACACAAATGAAAGGGATGAAGGATTAGTGAACTTCCTTTCTAAACATGCTTAGTCTTCTTAAGCATGTGCCTCCATCCTTGGTTGGAGTCAATCCTTCATCATCCTCCCACCAATGCAGTAAAGGCTTTCTGCCCCGGTTATTTTCCACATTTTGCCTCGGGTCTGGAATCGAGGCATATTGGGGCGAGGCCAAAAGGTGCACCTTTTGGCCTCGGTTATCACCCGAAGCTATAGACCCAATTTTATGCCTCGGTTGTTTTAAAACCGGTGCCATATACACAACTTTCTGCCTCGGGTCAGTTAGGACCGAGGCCATAGGTGATAAATATTTTTTTTTTAATCCAGTCTCCCAAGGCTTGAAACTTCAACAAGAAATTCTCGCAGGCCATCGTTTTCATGAGAGATGCGCTTCCTCAGAGAACCCCTTTGTTGCTCCCTCAATTTCCTCGTACACCATTCTGTGTGGCCAATACTCCAACTCCCAATCTTCCATTTCCTGCCTCTTCCTTTCTCTCAAACGTTCCTATGAATCAAAACCAGTGCCAACAAAACCAAGACACAAATAATTAAGAAAGCTCCTACAGTAAAACCTGCAACAAACCCCTTGGGCCAAAATCTTCGATGCACTGCCATCATCAATGCAAAAAAATAAATAAAAAAATATAATAAAATAATTAGAAAGGATGGAGAAAGCGCGAAAGGGTGGTGGAGATGGACATCGACGACTTGCCCAAGAACGCTGCTAACTACACTGCGTTAACGCCGTTGTGGTTTCTCGAAAGAGCAGCTACGGTGCACCCCACCAGAAAATCCCTCATCCATGGATCTCGTCGTTACCCCCACCAACAGACCTACCACCATGGTGGAGATGGTGGTTCCGTTCAAGTAACTGAGGCGTGCCGGTGGCGGTGAAGGAGGAAGAAAGGGAAAGTGAAGGAAGGGCTCGTGCTCGCGGAGAGAGAGAGAGAGGAATTATAGAGGCGCTGGCGCAGGGAGGAAGAAGGGTTCGCGAATTTTAAACCCTAAATAAACCCTATGGCTTCGGTTGTTAGAAGAACTGAAGCCATTGACCCCCTTTTGGCACCGGGTCTCCTTGGACTGAGGCCTATACCCCTGACTTCCAACCACTTTTTGGCTTCGGGTCCTACTGGACTGAGGCCTATACCCCTCTTTGGCACCGGTTTTGAGCGAACCGGGGCCTATACCCCTCTTTGGCTTCGGGTATTTGGAGAACCGAGGCCTAAAACTTGGCTCTAATTGCAAAAATGCCACCGCGCCATT
>Ga0214544_1004467_pt1 | contig 28101 bp, 15 predicted proteins | sample CNSS3metaG_FD_160074 | JGI IMG/M metagenome (GOLD analysis project Ga0214544, IMG submission 160074) | Root nodule microbial communities from cowpea collected in UCLA plant growth center, Los Angeles, California, USA - CNSS3 | ecosystem: Host-associated > Plants > Roots > Nodule | place: USA...
ATATAATTTTACGACTTAGTAATTTACTGTTTTCTTTTTCAACCAATCTACTTATACCCATCATAAATTGTAATCGATTATTCTTAATATTATACGTATAAATACATAAAAAAAGCGAACACACAGGCACGGCAGCGCCTGTGTTTTCGCTAGTATACCATAATACAATTCAACCCTCACTTTTATGTTTTCCTCATTTTACAATATTTAATGAATTTAACTATAATTATTTAAAATACTTGCACGATTAATAAAATTGACTAAAATACCACTATTTAAATAAATTGATTAAAATATTGACTAGAAATATCTAAAAAGGTTCTTGTTTCCATTTTTTGTTGTGGTGTAAAGAATTGAGCACATAATTGGTCAGAATTGTAAAGAATAAATCATTGTCAGACTATTGAGCAGTCACATGAGCATAATGTCTGCTAGGAGGATTGACAGAATGATAAGTTTTTGGTACAACAAAATGTCTTCAATTTAAATCATCTTTTCAAGAGCTTTAGCACATCCCCAACAAGATGCAGTGATCCAGTGACAAGAACCTGAAATCATTGGTAAGAATTGGCTTAGTTTAAGCGTAGTATTATAGGTACGTGGCTGTAAACATTGGGAACAACACTTACTTTTTTTCTGTCCCATGAATAAGGAGAAAAAAAATGTAAAAGGAAGCACCATTCTCCATCTTTCAAAGACAGATTATACGAACCAGTGGTTAACCAGAATAATACATCACTGGGTTTCACCACCATTAATGGTGAAATGTATAAGGCAAGGAAAAGAGAAGAAACAAATGTTACTAAATCCAACCCAACAGAATAAACTTGACTTTCAGGAACATAGTGGTTGAACAAGACGAGGTGTCATACACAAATGAGACACCTCTGCAGAACGGGAGAGAAAAAGGTGAAGTAAAGTTTGATTGTCAATGGAATTTAACTTCCTGATTAAATAAAAATTTTGAGATTTAACACCAACTAAGGAGTATCCATCCATTAGCCAAGTCAATATAAGGACCAAGTACCATCTACGTCATTGTTACCTGAAGTCTTGTGGAAGGGTGTTCTTTGACACAATCCTGCAGCCATTTGATTGTCAATGGTAATGAAGGTATTACTGCACTGCTCGCAAAACAGTTATGAGAATGATCACCACTTGAAGCATTATCGTTAAGAAACTCAGGAGGTGGTACGATCTCCTTGCTATCTATCTTGAAATCCTTCTCAATTGGCACGGTTATTTCTGCAGAAACGCAAAATAATGCTCAGATTAGAAAAGTCAAGCTTTGTCCTCCAAGCCATCATCTCAGCATGCTGGCCTGTCTCACTATTTCATCAGGCAATTTGCTATCATTACTCATTATATTTACCATTATCTGCGAACAACTAATATTTTCCAATAAAGTTTCATTTCATTCTAAACATTGATATCTGAGTGTTATTTCCCCTTGAAGCTGTAAGAAAGACAATATGACCAACATCACTGTGAAGTCCCAAGAGACAACAAACATGTCACAAGCTGAAAAGACAAAGCATACCTTTCCCGTGTGTAATCTTCTCCCAAATTCTTTGGAGGTTAAATTGCCATGACAGATCTATGCCATGGAGGTCAGAAGAAATAACTGATGCACCAGAAACAACCTTACTATATTTTGACATATTTGGGACAAAAAGTGCTCTTGAGAAATGAATACCTAATCAAGGCTCAAAAAAAAGTAATTGCATTAGTGCAATGCAATTCATAAGCATCCATACACAAACAAATTCAAAGATAGTGAAGCAATAAAAAATGCAGAATGACTTAGACACCATTCCCTTTTTTCAACTATTTTTCTTTGAGCAGATTATCTAAACATGATGCAATATTTCACATAAATATATTGGAAATACATTAGCACCCCATGTGAAGAACTCAACTGATATGCTAGAAGGTTCAATGTAGTGTATAATTTAGTTTTAAATCCAGTCACAGCTTTTATATGTAAGAAAAACAACGTAAAGTCACAAGTCACACATAAGATAGCTTTTTTAGTAGAAGGTGAAAATAGCAAAATATGAGGTGCTTTGAAGTTGGAATACCTGAAGAAGCACATGTATTCACCAGCCGTGGAAGCAAAATATGGGGATTTCTCACATCTAAGCAATTGAATAGGAGAATCTACAATTAATCAATGCTGAATATTAGGAGAGAATTGATCATGAAATAAATGATCAAAAGAATTTCATGTCATACTTTTTCAGATTCAAGAAATCTCAACAAACATATTGATAAAAATAAACACGTCGATACAGAACTATATAAATAAATTATAAAAAGGAGGAAAGAAGCATCCAAGAAAGGATATACTATGATAAACAGCAAATGGTTAATCTACAGGAATATCTGTGACAATCAATTATTTTAAGAATATCTACCCGCTTAAAAGATTTCTCGTACTGCCCCAAGGTATTTCCTTTGTGTAGTATGTGACCATTTTCTGAAGATCCATCTGCCTTTTGCACTTCAAAAGACGACTCTGATGGAATTTCTACAGCATTAGAGAACCACTTTGCACAAGCCTCCATGCTCTCCGGACTATGAGCTCCATCCAAATAAAATATCAACTCTCCACAATTTTTGGACACAATTTCTGAACAGTGGGAATTTGAAGTGGAGGCATAAACAATCTGAGCCCTTCCAGAAAAATGAGCAGTTGAAAGGCCTCTCATAAATTCATCTGGCAAATTAGAATCCTGAAATTGCTATCATACAATGGAAAAAGTTAGGTGAAAATGATATTATAATGTAGACAGGAACATAAACATGTCTACACTAGATCATCAACTGATGAAAAATAATCAGTTAGAAGAATCTCAGAAAAAAAACAATTATCACGCACATGCAATGGAAAAAAAATTACAGGCTAATCCATCCTAAAGTATTAAAATGTGACCGACAAGGGACTCAACTTAAAAAATTCTTATAAAAGACATGTAATGCTGATATTGCCAATGTATTTAAGATTCTAATGCATGCATGAACCAAAAGTAATGGTTTAACCAACATTTTGATATTTCTTTTCCCAGTTCCCAGTTTTCTGAAGCCAGCATCTACAAAGTGAGACTGCAAGAGCAGCATTATAGAATTGGTGATCACCAGATAAACCAAGCTTTAATCCCTTTATTTGTTTACAATCTAAAGGTTCAGTCACTTCCAGGGGAACCTGCAGCCATTGAAAATAAGTAAACAATTAATAGCATTAACAATAGAGAAGCTCATATGCTCATCTGAGGTTGCAAATGTTCCGGCATGCTTATATGACTTCAGGCCTATATTTTCAAACTAAACCTGGCACGCTTTTATGGTGCCTTAATGTCTAGTAGTATTTTTGTGAACAGCATGCTCAGTCAAGGTGAGCAGAGGAGCCTATGACCATAACAAAAAGAAATTGGTATCGATAAGAAACAATTTCTTAGTGCTTTTTCCCTGAGGCAATTTATAACAGATGATGGGATTGAGAACAATGATTACCATGAGTTCTTTGGCTCTCTCAAGGATAACATCCATTGCTTCCGGAGGTTGTGGTACTGTGAAGGCAGGAACTTTAGGCTTCAAGAATAGGGAAGACATCAATTTTTCAGAAGATAACGCAAAAAGGGAAGTGAGGGAGCATACAAACACAAATAGAATAAAAGTACTACAAAAATCAGCTGATTTCCATATAAATCAATGCGCAAGTTTGGTTGGTAGGGTAGAATTTTAATACCTTAAAAATCCCTGCCTTGTGTGAAGCTATCTGTCCAAGAGTATCTCCTGCATAGATGTACTAATTTAAATACTTTTTCCATATTGTGGTAAATTCACTGTTGAAGAAAAAACACAGAAAATGAAGAATAAAAATGAGACTTTATTTGGATGGTGGAAATCACATTCCCCGACACAAGAAAATGTTAAGCTTTTTGAGTAAACAACATGCAAAACATCCAAAAGTATGAGACATACACACCCAATATTTCAGTGTGATCCATGCCAAGAGAAGTAATGCCACAAACAGTGGGCTTTTTTATCTGAAAGTTCGTAGTCATTTTTAAATGTATTAGTCATAAATCATATGCAACTGGTGGCAATTTCTTTAAACATTTTTCCTTTATTAGTTCAAGAAAATATATCAAACAGAAAATGTTGTTAACATTAATATTTTTGGAATACATCTGTGATACCATACATCAAATGCGTACCACATTAGTTGAGTCTTCTTTGCCTCCAAGTCCAACTTCAATAATGGCAGCATCAACCTACGAATGGGATTCAATTAAATGAAATATTAGCAGTGAGAAAAACAGTGGAGAAAAAGAAGAATAAAGAATGGCAACATAAGCAGATTAGTAAATATTAGTAAGCATAAAACTACAGGTAAAAGCCAAAAAATTGTATGCGTAACATCCTGCTATATTTGTCAATAAGTAATATTAATAAAGAGGTATTTTAATATTTATTTTTACTAAAAGCAAGTAGGAAATAACATCACTGTGCTATCTGCAATCTCAACTAGATTGGCACTCCAGACAACATCATTCATATGGGCATACTTAGATATTATTAAAGAGAAATACATAATGGGAAGGTCAAAACAAACCCAACAACAAAAACAAAACAAACCTATAAAAAGGTAAATGATGTGTCCCTACAGAAATCAATACTAAAAAAAAAGGCATAACATCCCACCAACTATCAATTTGATATTTAATACCTTATGCTGCAAGTAAGTCAGCACATCTATTACCCTCTCCATATATGTGTGAAACTTTGAACTTCATCTCCTTAAATAGGGCCATACAATTTAACCATCTATTCAAAAGCCTCCAAGGAACAATAGTAAAATTAGTAAATGCCATTAAGAGTATTTAGCTAATAGTTTAATTCTATACTTAAGTTAAAAGGAATATGTTATTAAAAGTTGGCCACTAGAGCTCATAGGGACAAGGTTATAAACCCTAACGCACTCAGATTCTCACATTTTAAATTAATGGGAGACAGAAGGAAAGAGAGAAATGAAAGGAGAAGACAAAAGAAAAAGAGTAGAGGCAAGGAGAGGAGAGAAGGAACTAGGCACCCCTTGGTTGTTAGTCAGTTATCTCCAGGGGACTGCAGCCACTTATGTGTTTCTTCTTCCCTGTAATTGTATGAATTGTATTGTGTGTCTCCTAAACATGTTTCCCCCTTCACCATGATAGTTTATCTACTTGTAGTGAGATTTGAAAGAATCTGCCATGACTAGTGTTCAATAGAGATTTCATATATTAATTGCAAGATAATGTCCGATTGAGGGATTGGGAAAGAGATTTTGATGGGGTATATGTTTTGCATTGTTTTATGTGTTCAATATTATGAGTTGGGTGGTTAGGAAGCCATTGATAACATTTGAGGATAGAAGCTGAAGATACAGAGTTTGTCAGAGTTCATGGGCATGAAACTTGCCCCCAATATTCAAGATAAAGTGTCACTCAATGTTCAAAAGTAAGAACGCTTTTGTCAATTCAAAATGCCTATAACTGTACTCGTTTCATTTGAAACCTGTATGAATTGTGATGTTTATGGCCATATATGGTGGTGAAGTATGTCAAGTAATGATTATGTGATTGTATATGAATATGAAAGGGTGTACTTTGGCAAGGGATGGGTAGTAACCCCTTCACAGCTCATACGATGACTAAAGAATGTTTATTATATTGTGTGTGTCACTAGGATACTGACTAAAACTATTGTTTCACTTGTTTATTCTAAAATGTTTTCAAATTAAGAAGGTCATGGAACAAGAAAGGAAACTTTTATTTAACTTTTACAGCTGTAGTAGCATGTTTAGAACCTTTAGTTTTCTACAATTAAGTAAAGAAATCTCCTGCAAGAGACTTATCCTTTTAAGAACTTGTAAGGTACCTTGATTATCTATGATTGAGATGTTATGTTTTTTATATTATATTGAGGTTTCCTATTTTAATTCTGCATTTCATGGATGCCAGTACAGTAATACCCACGATCACAAGGATGTTTCGGTATGAACTTGCAGCACGTTATACTCAAATAGAAGGTACAGCACATGAAGGGTAAAGATTGAGTAAGGATTCCTGAATCAAAAACATAATTTATCAACATGCAAACACACATATATTAACAAAACAGTGTTATTATGACAAAAGAAAATAGAATATTTGTTGGATTTCACCTTTGATTATTAGCAAATGATGAAGAACATAGTTTTCAAAGCCATTTAATTTAAGAATCATCTTGATAGTTTTAGATAGAAATAACATGCAAAAAACACATGGCAGCTGAGACAAAAAGTAATCCATCCCTGTAGAGATTGCAAGATATCCTTAAAATAGCTCAATAACTTTGTTAGGAGTCTCAACATTGGATAGGATAAGCTACTTGATGTGGTACCTAAACCAAGAGATTCTCTCACCTAATGGACTATCTTTGGGGTTGAGATCTACTTTTGTGCTCAAGTCCTTACAATTGATGTTTGCATTGAGAGCTGGGTTATAGAGAAAGTTACCTGTGGGCTAAGGTGCAAATTGAATACTAATAGAAGAGTGAAGCCATCTTAAGAAGAAAAGACCCACCACTGGGTTAGTGTCGAAAGGATGAAGCTACCATGGATGTTGGCCACTAAAGCGGGTGACAATGTTAGAGTTTCACATTGAGTGAGATTAACTACTTGATGTGATACTTAAGCCTATAGGTTATCCCACCTAATTTACCTTTTATTTTATTTTTACTTTAAAAAGTATGTAAGGTAACAGTAATTTCCTTTATGACAACATTCATTTGGAGAAAACAGATGCTCAGAATGCAAACAACATTCTGCAGGGAACAAAGGTAAAGACGTGTACTAGCAATGACATAATATTGTATAATTAGAAAGCATGGACAAACTGGTTTGGTTTGCTACTGCATTGTTCAGAACAAACTTAATCTTACACCTCCAAAACAATACAGGTAAAAAAATTGTAAATATCATTGGTTACTGGCTTCTGAAAATTCATAAAATGACAAGTACATACATCACGTCAAATCTTTCACATATGACTACTGCCAACAAGGATATACAAAATATTTGCAAGGACAATTAATTAGAAACTCAATAAAAATCTGATACACACGGTTTACCTGTTCAGATATAAATATTTTGAATGCCAATATAGTAAGAAACAGAAATAGCGGGGGCATTGAAAGCTTCTCCGATGTGTTTTCCTGTGAAATAAAGCTTTAGGAATTGAGAAACTGCCACCAGGTGTTATGGATGATATATTCAGGTTATGTTATGAGGGAACTCTTCTAGAAATAGCAGGAAAAGTTAATCTTTACTTTATTTAATGATAGGGAACATTTTCATATGAGAATGATACACACTCCAAATATTTCAAGGGGGTCTAATCCACTCAACTTTCTAATTCTGAGAAAGTCGCCTAACAGTATTTCATTATTCCCCTTTTATCATAAGTAAAATGGATTACAATTAATAACAGAAAACTGCCCTAAATGGGCCCATGAAGGTGTGGCTCTACTTTTAAAATACACTTGCTTAACCTCAGGCCTTCTACCACATTGTTTCTTCTAACAAAAGGTTTCACATCTGAAACATGAATATTTGACTATTAAAATTGCAGTATACATCACAAAAATCACAGTTTCTCATCAAGATCAATGAGTAATGCAGAAAAGAAGAAATTACTTATAATATGAATTGATTTATATTTCTTTACATATGCACCCAAAATGCCCAGTCAATTTTTTAAAGTGGATTATCACAAGAATTTTCACTCTGAAACTACCAAAAATTTTGTAAGAAATGATAGCCATGAAGTTTGCTATGAGTTACGTTATATTTTCAGTCCCAAACACAGCTCTCTCCCTTTTTATCCACAAAGCTAAAATGGTTTATGGTATTTAGAAGATCTAAACAGAATAATGGAATAGGTATTCATAAAGAATCTCTCCCCCCACCCGCACTAAAGTATATGGTAACTAACATGCTACCAAAACCAAAAGCTTATTTCGTTGTTTTCATTGTCTCTACTGAGTATTGCCTAGTCTATTAATCCGTGGAGGCATTGTTGGAAACTATGGCCTGCCTCAATTACAGAGGTACAGTTTATATTACTTGTTGGCAATTTGACTTAACCCAGTTTGTTTTAAGATGAAATCTAACAGATAGAAAAAAGGAATAGCAGCAGTTGATTACAGGCTACTGGGGTAGTATGCAAAGGAGGAACAACAAGCACATCGGGCATTTAACCAACCAGTTCACAAGGCATGTGGGACCAATAAACAGATTTGTGAGTGAGGTTTGAGAAGGGAGAAACCAAGCCCCTTGAAGTGCTTGCAGTGTCTCTACATATCCATTTCTGCGGTCATGAATTTTCCCTTACGTTATTGTAGATATTGGGCTAGTTTGTCTGTGCTTATTTAAAAAAGTGAATGTTTAATAAAATAAGCAGTTTTCTGCTTCTTCTTAAATAGGTATTTTTTTTTAATTGCTTATTTTAAAAACACATATTTTATCTTTAAACAAACTGACTAATTATCTGATATCAAGCAAAGAGAAGGGATTTTAGCTCTTTCCCTACAATGAAAGTGAGCTCTGTTGTTGAGTTACTATTAGTATATTATCAGAAGGCCAATAAGGAAAGGCAAAAAATTACTCTAATAGCCAATTCCTCTATTAAGTGTACATACAAGCAACTGCACTGCATTGCAGCTTAAAGCAATTCTTAAGATAAATTAGATAGATTTCAAAATTCCAAGGGTCTTTATAAAAATGTAATAAACAATACCTCCAATTGATTCCAACATTCCCAGAAATATTGCAAAAATTTGTCTTCAGATATGTCCATCCTACAGAGATAATAACAAGTCAGAATTTAATCCTATACAATTTCAAAAATAGGAGCAGACGGTGGAAATTTCAGCTAAACCACTACTGTAAAACAAATTGGCACCAACTATTTTTATGAATATTAAAAGAATTCTATTTGAAAATTCATACTTCCAAATCTAGACCTTATTTTCAGAAGGAAAATGGCGCTTTTTCTTTGTCCTCAAAAATAGGTAGCCCACTTGCTTCTTCTGTTTGAAGTTTAAACTTAATATTAGGTAATGGTTTTACTGACAAGATAATGAGGGTGCAGGGAAATAATATTATGAGATGCTCGGATGAACTACCCTCCAATTCCTCATGGACAACAAAAAAACATGGTGTTTTCTGTGAACATTTATAATTGAAATATACTGCAGCCAAGAAATTTATCTCATTACAGTTTCTTTTTTAAGTTGTATTGGGTAAAAAGCTTTAAACTTTTGCTATATATGTTCTGTACATTCATGCTCTACGATAAAGGAGAGGTAGGTTTGTGTATGTATCATGTGCATGTGGGAGTGAGTGAGAAAAGACTGCTGAAAAAATATGAGACATAAAATAGATTGATGGAATGCACATACAGTATCAGTCTTCTAGATAAGTTAGTTCATTCAATTACTAACCCATCAATACGAAATCGTTCCCGAACGTCAATTAGGTGAGGGGATGTGAAAACTCCAGTGCGAAAGCCACACTCCCTTAAAATTGCCTCACAGAATATGCATGTTGAACCCTGCAAGTAGTCCATTACAAAAGAGGGAAATTAAGGATAAATATGAATACCAGGGATGTGCTTACTGTAATGTCGGATACCTGACAACTAAAGATTAGTTAAACAACTGTTGTATAACCTCTTTATTCCAACCATCATAGACAAGCACCAACCAACTTGTTTAAAAGTTATATAATATTCATAACAATTATTTGTTTTTGAATCTTGAAGCAAAAAAAGAATTGTCTGAATTGACGTTCCAACAAATTGATAATTGATAAAATGCATAAAGAACTTGACAAGTAATGAAAAGAGTACCTTCCCCTTTGTGCCTGCCACATGAATAATGTTGAGCCTATTTATACCTTCCTCCAAACCCAGTATCTGTGTAGAAAGCATGCATTTCATTTTCTACTGTTCAAAGAAGTCTCCTGGAGCTTTTAGCCCTTACAAATATAATGAGAATCAAACAATTCATGGAATATTTTCATGGACTAGACGTGACTCCAAGGAAATGAAACACTTTATTTTCCCTAATTGGTAAAATGCATAAAGAATTTCAAGTCTGCTGACTTAACATCTCACAATCCATTTCTCTTTTGTTCCTTTTACTTCCGAATTTTAAATTGGGATGGGAAAAAAAGTAAGAAAACAACTCCAAAACTAACCAAGCCAAAACCAGGGTTATAATTACAAGCACCATCGAAATTCTTGGAAAATAGTTCAGCATATATTACCTTAAGATACAATGACATTATTTCTAATTTGTTAGCAATCGGTGGCTTTTCCCCTCGCCTTTGGCGAGTAATAAGAGATGAAATCTTCTCCATGGCAGCTTCGAATGAAGACAAATTTTGCTTTTGTCCATTGTTGACGACATTGTTTTCCATGTGAAAAGGAGCTTCTTCAGATGAAGTCTAATATATAAACCCTAAAACATGAAGCCACAAGAGATTTTCAGAAACACAATGTTGAGGTTTTGCAGGTCCTGCAATGCAAGTGACTCGAGCAAAGAGTGAGAGAGTGTAAGAGACTCACAGTGAGAAGAAAATGGAAGAAACAGAAAAGCTGAAATGATCTGAATATCAACTCAATCCTTTCTGAGTTTGTATTACAGAGTGAGGTTCACACATTTAGGATTGCACCACTTTCTTCACCAACGAAACCATGAGAATGTGCCATGTTCCACTTGTCTTTTTATTTCTTCTTAATATAAGGTTCTATTTATAACCACTTTTAGGTATAAATTATAAGCTTAAATAGTAGCTTGCTCGTAGTTTTCGATGTGATTTCACTGTTGATATTTTTTCAACTGGTTATTTTTGCTAACACAGTTAAAACAGTTAACGGATGTGAACAATAATTGTCACATGTCATTTTGTGATTTTTTAAATTTTTTTTAATTTTAAATAAAATGTACATGTGTCAAGCTTACATCATACCACGCATCATTTTTGTGATTTTTTAATTTTTTTTAATTAAAAAAAATTCACGTATCAAGCTAATATCATGTCACCTGTCAGAATTAGATTTTTATATTTAATTTGGTCCTAATATTCGTTATTTGTTTTCAATTTGATCCTAGTTTTTTTTAATTTAATATTTTTGTTCCTCTCCAAAGACAAAATATAATTTGTATATAAATGTTATATGGATATTCTTATTAAAATACATATTTTTATTAAATATTTTTAATTTAAAATTAGAGTTAGTTTAAAATTAAATATTTTTAACCTCTTAAAATTTTAAATTAATGGTGTTATTGTTTTTTTTCGTTTTAATTTTAAACTAACTCTAATTCTAAATTAAAAATATTTAACAAAAATATGCATTTTAATATATACAAATTAAATTTTGTCTCAATTTGGAGAAGAATAAAAATGTTAAATTTAAAAAAAAAATAGGACCAAATTGAAAATAATTAAGGAATATTGGAATCAAATTGAATATAAAAAACTGACTCTGACACGTGGCATGATATTAGCTTGACATGTGGATTTTTTTTAAATCAAAAAAAATTAAATTTTAAAAAAAATTTAAAAAAAATAAAAAATATTAAAAAATCACAAAAATGACTCGTGGCATGATATGGACTTGACACGTGTATATTTTTTTTAAATAAAAAAATTTTAAAATTTTTTTAAAAAAAATACAAAAAATTAAAAAAATCAAAAAAATCACAAAATGACATGTGGCGGTTACTATTCACAACCGTTAACTATTTTATCGGTGTTAGAGAAAAGGACCAAATTGAAAAAGATTTACCAATATTAGGATGAAATTGAAAAAAAAAAAATCAACAATAGGACCACATTAAAAATACTGAACGAAAACTAGGAACAAAGTATTATTTATATCTAAATTATAACTGATTTATCCATAAATTTGTGGATAATATGTAATATGTAGTTTCTTTAAATTTTTAATTTTAATTTGTAATCAAATGAATATGTCGAATAACATCCGTGGATATATTTATTTTAAAAATAATAAAATATTACATAAGTATTTTTGAAAATATAAAATTATATTGTATAAATACAAATTACAATCGCATATATTAAAATTTATTAATATAAAAGTTTATAAATTATTATTGTTATAAAAAAATTATTTTTTTATAAATTAAATATTTCATTAATAAATATCTATAAAATATTTTAAAATATCAATATAAACACATGTAAGTTATATATAATGTAAATATAAATTGAGTTTAATTTATTAAAAAATATTAATTTTTATTTTATTTTTTTCTTGAAAAATATTTATAAAATGAATTGGTTTAGATAAACATGTTATTAATGTTTATCCATAAATAATTTCATATTAATTATCATTCTAAATTTGAAATTATATATATATATATATATATATATATATATATAAAGATACAAAGAAGATTATCTTTGTATATATAATTTTACTTTGTATTATATTATATTGTTAATTTATTTTTTAATAATAATAATTATATTAAATTTTTTTATTTAAAACTGTCATGAATTTCATTTACTATTATTTTTTTTTCATTATATTTTTAATTTCTACTAATAATTATGTATTTTTTATTATTATTTTAATTTTTTTTTTAAACTTAAAAAATAAAATATTAGCAGAAACACTTATATACATATGGGTGACAATTTAGTGTGTAAACATCGTGCTATATTTTCATATTTTAAATATTAATTTTTATTTTTATGTTCATTTCAATCAAGTCTTTGTATACTTTCCTACATTATTTAAAGACCAAATATTAATAGGAATACTATTTCAAACGTGAGGAAATGGAAAATGGTAGCATATGAAGTGTTTGAACACATAATATTGGGCAGAAAACCCTTAGTTAACATATGTGGGAATAACTATTTCAATTAACATCAATTGAAAATAATTTCACCCGTCAACAAAAAAAAAATTGTGACTAATTATAGGTGAGAAGCAAGGTTGAAATAAACAAAAAGAAAAGAAAAGAAAAGAAGCTCTAGTGATAACAATATAAAAATAATCACGACAAACTTTAACTAAAAAATAAATAAAATTCATCAACATAAATATAAAATAATTAAGTTCGGCTTCACTTCAACCAACAACATCTTTATTGAAGTTTGTCGATGATCCAATTTGAAGCATAACAAGATAGAAAATGTAAAAGAAAAAATGTCATATATTTGAAAAGTAAAAGACCATAAAAAAATTAAAGTTTTCTTTTTAAGTAAAGTTTGATATGATTTAGTTTTAAGTAGTCAAATAATTTTTGTAAATTTCTAAATTTTAGTTCCTTTTAAAATTATCTATCAAAATGATATATATTTTTTGTTTTTTGTTTTTTAAAAAACTATTTCTCTGTAAAGATAAATTATCTTAAGTATCCATCTATACACATTCATTATTTAAATGAACTTCCTGAGAAAAAATGTTTGTTGTATTCAAAGTTTGTTTCGATATTGATTCAAATTATGGTTGCTATAAAACCAATAATCACACATTTACCAAGATTAATTCAGTTTAAAATGTTCTAATATCATTTTCTTAACAAAAAAAAAAAGAAGGGAAGTTTATGAAGGACATTTTCTATAAGCATTTTTAAGAGAGGAAAGTAAATAGTAAAAATAATTTTGTAGTAGTTAGAGTCACTTTATATATAAATATTTTTTATCATTCTCTCACATAATTACTTTTTTAAAATTAAAACTAAATTATGCAAATATTTATTTTAAAAAAATACTTATAGAAAAATTTATCCATGATCCTCTAATCTCAAATCATTCATCCATTCCATGAAAAAAAAATCTTTTATCTACTATCAGCATCATTGTTCCGATCTGAAATCACTTATCCACAAATAAATTAGACATATGCTAGTTTATCTAAAAAGTGCTTCTCCAATGCATTAAACTATTTTGTTCTGTTTGCTTCTAAAAGAATATCTCAATTATCAAATCAAAATTCAACATCAAACCACTGTTTTAAAAGTAAATTCAAATAAATTAAGCAGATGAATTTATGTATTCACCGAAGTTTTGTTTTAACAGGTTATTTATTCCACATATGATTAAAATTAATTTCTCAAATTAAGAACTTATTAAATAGAACTATATTTTTAAATTAAACAAAGTTTAAAGGGATAAAATTGCATAACTATCAAAATTTCATATATTATTAACAAAGCTGGAATAGCTCAGTTGGTTAGAGCGTGTGGCTGTTAACCACAAGGTCGGAGGTTCAAGCCCTCTTTCTAGCGTTTTTGTTTTGTATTATTTTTTTTGTTTATTAACATAACCAATAAACCTCCAAAATCAATATAGACCAAAATGCATAAACTGATGCATTCTTTTCTCATCAAATCAAGGGATTGAAGTAAATCTTGAAAATATTGAAGGACTGAAAGAGTGAACAATTTCACTACAATTGCAATTGCAAAATGATCATATGGTGCTGTATGAAATATGGATTCAGACCTTATGACACGGTTCTGCTACTAATATGAGCTGCAATTAGGGTGCCAATATTCCCCTCAAGAACATAGTTCAGGTCTGGCATCTCAATGCCTGTCTTTACATCATGTACTAACTTGTACGGATGAAAAACGTACCTCCTAGTTTCTTCTTCCCATGGATTCAAAATGTTGTCCTTCTCTATACTTTTTATGCTTCCAACTTCTTGTTCCCTTGCTATCACTAGAAGTTTGGCTTTAAGTCTGTTTAGTGCTTTCATCTTATTTGCAAACAGACTTCTCTCACCTTCACAAAGAAACCATCAAATGTAATCAAGTAAAATCTCCATTCATATGCTTCTCAAATTTTTCATTTTCAAAGTATAAGGGAAACTGATTTGGTAGTAATTTAGTTCTATCAGCATTGGAATGTGGTCAAAAAGCAATAACAATCTAAAAAGCATTCTCTCAATTATGCTTAAGATGCAGCAAAGAGTCTGATACGCTTCTTTTCTTTCACTTCTATTTCATATATAAAAAATCCATAATTACCATGTTCACATGAAGCATAATAAACTTTTGTAAGCTATGACCTCTTGCATAACAGAGTAATCAAGATCAGGACAATAAAGTTGAGTTAGGCTTAAACTGATTTTAATATTTGTTTCTCTTTAACATAGCAAAGAGAGTAAGAAACCAAATTGTAGTAAGGTGAGTTTTTTGCTACCAATTTCTCCTAAAAAACATTAACAGCAGATTTACACAATCTTATATACCTCAATACATTACTGCAGCAAGCAATTCACTGCACATTATATGCATCATTAAGTAGAGTATGAGACATATAGCTCTATCAATTCCCAACCTTTTTTATCATGAATGTGGTGTGGAACCTAATTTGATAAGGTTTTAATCCTAGTAAGATAAAGTGAAAGACCCAACAAAAAAACCAGGTCAAAGGAGTATGTTTATGTAAGTAGAAATCTTCAGTAGCCTAACACATCGTCAAAAGCAAAAAAAAAGGAGAAAAAATAGCACAACCTATATAGGACATATTGCAATTTCATTATCATATTCCGGAACATACTTGAATATATATATATATATATATATATATATATATATATATAAATATAATGATAGAAGAAAAGGAACTAAAACTGATAAGCAAACATCTGAAACACAAACATATGCATACCAGAAGATTGGACACTTATGCCGGTAGGTAGATGCTGAATGCAAACTGAAAGATCTGTTTGTCTCTTGTTTTCCCCTTGGATAGACGGAGAAGAGATAATCAAATCCTCAGAATCAATTTCAAGATCACAAGCATTATTCTCAAAGAACATGGGAATGACATCTATAGTTGCTGAGCTAGCCTGCAAATTTTTGAATTAGCAAACATAATTACTTCATCAAATTCCAATAATTAGTTCATAATATATAAGGTTATTCTAATGATTGTTTTAATATAACCCAGTTCACTATAGTAATAATGGGTCAATCCTCATCATAGCAACTCAAGAGAGGTCACAGTGATCACAACTTTGGGATGCTCTACTTGATATTTCATCAAATCCAGCAGAATCCAACATGATTTTTTACAAGCCTTTTGAAATGCTGTTTCTACAATATATTACATAGTTATATTGTGTAGATATAACATGATACAATATCTTCTACTATGCATGGATAATTATGATTATTTCGGTGTATTATATTAAAAATTTATATTGATAGTTTTTTCTATACATGTTCATGGATGCACAGTAAAATCTAATGGTGATGTCTATGTAGAGTATTCATATTATCTGATGGAATTACAAATATTATGAAGTGGAATAGGGATTAATACTCTGTATTAGGAATTAGAAGAATTTCTTCTCAAAAAGAGTTTTTCTATAATGTAATTCAATAGTATGCAACAAACAAAGTACACAAGAAAGGAAAATCAGTTTGCAATTACATAGGAAGAACGGAAATGTTCAAACCTCAAGCTGAGAAGATTCATTTGAAGAACCTCTTATCAAGTGGTGAGCTCCTTTTTCCCCTGAAAGATAACCATATGCACACTCAAACTCAAACTCTATAGTTGCAGAATTAATTCCTCCATTCTTGGACAGACACTTGTCAACAATCCTTCCTTCATAACCTTGTCTTTTGGCCCATCCAAGATACATACTTAGAAGCTGTTCTGCCCAGAGCTTGATTTACACAAAAAGTAGGCCAAGGACAACAGAAATAATTTACATAAATATTTTAAGGAAAAAAAAAACTAGAACATAAAGCAAACGATCAGAAGCTATGTTTCACAAAGTCTGGATGAAATATGTGTTTATTATATGTATAACACTGAAAAAATTGGTTATTTCTTCATATATATGAATGAGGTTTTGCTAAATAACCATAAGTCTAATCATATGAAGCTTTCGTGTACTAGTTACTGCTCCAAGAATGAAGCAATACTAGAACTCTGACACTAGAAATTTTAATATTTTAAAGTGGAAAAAACAGATTTGCAGATGGAATTTGATTTCCACAGAACTAAGTAGGAACTTATGACTGATACAGCTACACAATGGCAAATTAAAAATTCTACTTCTTTGCAAGAGGTGAACGAAAGATGATATTTAACACCTTTATGCTTCCAAACTATATACATTTATATTTAAAAACAACTGCTGGAGTGAAGAATCAATTTTAGAATGCATCATAATCAGGATTAAGTTTTACTAATGTAATAGCATAAAATTTTACAATAACCAGATTCATAAGTTATAGTTAAACATAATCACAATGAAGTTCAAACATTACATATCAAACCTTTGGATGGATGTCATCAGGTGAAGCTTTAATAACCAAACATGCTCCTGCCATATCAAATGGACCCTTAAGAAGCTTAGAAATCTCATACTGATCTAGAATATCACTCACACCCAATGATGCTTCATATGCTTGTTTATAAAGCCCATAATCAATAGCATTCATCTCAGCCAACTGATTGATCAGCTTTGCTTCCTCTACCTGGAGGACAAACAACAAGGAATCATATCCTTTTCAAATAATAAAAAGTAAAGAAAAATAAAATAAACTAGCATGGCCTATATTATTTGTTTTAGTGGTGTTAGCAAAGTTATGTTTTGAGCCATATGACCAGGAAAGCCACAATTTTCACTTGTTAGCAAAGTTCTAGCCAACCTTAACAAAATAGTGATTTCCCAAGCTATACATATGGTTTATCATTCACCACTTTTAAGAAGTATGGTGGATCCAAGGCAGAAAGAGGTTTAACTATACAACAGAAGTTTACAGTAGCTAGAGCTTAGAGGTAATATAATTCTGATTGAATGAGAAGATGCCATGCACAAACACAAGGCCATCTTTGAGCTTTACAGAACAGCGATCTGACTAAAGATCATAATTAGAATTATGTTCTACATAGAAGTGTTCTTTGTACATTTCTTTCTTCAGTGTAATTGCTGCATTTCATTTTATTTTTCTGTCAGTGCATCAAAGTCCCCACTTACACAATTATCATTTCATACCTAGCCAATTAAATTTCTATAGAAGAGAAGATAAATAATACTGTGAAAATTCAGATGAAACTGATGGAAACAGACCATCACCTTGTATTTCATGTCCTTTAAGGAATCAACTACTTTGGCACTGTTAGCCAACTTGACAAGGACGTCATTGGACTTAGCTGGATCATCCCACATATCAAAATCACGCACCATTTCTTCCTGCTTAATCCTTGTTGCTTCTTCAATTTCCAAGGCTGTCGATGTGAATGTTTCAGCGCGAAGAACTGCATCTTCAATTTTCCTTTTTAGAGAAAATAAACCTGATCATATTTGAATGGTTATTATGACTGATGAAGATAATAAGCGAAATAAAGTACTAGTCACCTGCAGCTAATATAACAGACTATCCTATTGTGAATCATTATGTTATATCCACTTCACTTAAATGATTAGCAGAAGAGTCATTAAACTATCAAAAACCTTCAATTAGCTTAAAATTTTCTCTGAGGGTTTGGTTGGGCCGTTAAATTAAGAAGGATGAGGACAAAGAAGAAATCAAGTGAATATTTCTACATCATAATAGTCACTTTCATGGCATCAAATTTAGAAAGGTGAAAATAGATATGCAAGATCCATTAAGTATAATAGATGCAACTAGCATGAAGTATATATGATAACTACAAGGAGAAACATTCTTCAAAGTCTTAACTGAAAGAGATAACATTTATTACATACAAAGAAAACAAAATCATCCCAACGTGTTCCATGTAAGTAAATGAAGCATTACCCCTTAACCATTACCCATAGGGCATGGGTAACCAGCTATACCTTGTACATAATAAAACGTTTTTTCAGTTTCTCTGTTTTTATCATACCATGTAACCCAACAACTTAGTTATCTAAACAGGTTACATGGTAAGAGGTATCCCAGAGACATTTCCCATAATCAGATGAGTGAATCGTTTATCACATCGACACGGTTCTTAAGACCTTGTCCTCATGTTCTGTTGAAATTAGACACACAAAAAGGTATTGAACCTAACAAGCCTGAAACTCCACTATCTGTGACATTGGTTGGAATATCTATTTGAAATCACAATCATGTTATCATCATCAAAATCTTGTTCCAGACTGAAAACACAGTCCGTGAAATTCAAATTAAAGGTGATATTTTTCAAGACTTGTATCAAATAATACCTCTTCAAACCTCACTCATTGACTTTCCACCATCCCATTTCACCCCTACAAGCAAAAGGGCAATCACAAACATAAATAGTAACAAGAGCCACATCCACATTGATTGAACCACCAAAGGTACTTTATCACAGACCAAAAACAACATAAGCATTAACCAAAAGCAGTCAGAACATATTCTAATACACAAAAAAAAAAAGATAGCATTTTGAAACAGACCCACTTGATTGTAGATGTCCTTGTTGTTAGCCATAGAACTACTACAAGCTCTGATTCTGACAGAACATTGAAACAGCTGAACATGCGGCTTCTTCTTTCCCACAGAAGAGTGCCATTTAGAGCTGAAAGAAGATGCAACTTCATGAACCATTCTTGTTGGACAAGCATGTTCAGACACCATAGTTGCCATAACCATTAAGCGGATGAAGAAGCCCTTGTTTTGTTTTGTTTTCCGGTGAAGTGAAAGGTGCTATGTTCGAAAGCTCCCACGACCGTTTTGTGTTTTGTTGTGACCGAAGCAAAACTGAAACACCGAAACTTTGTTCCACATATTACCTTATCCTGAAAGCGGTAATCAATTTAAGAAATTTGATTCGCTGTGAAATAAGACAAGTGCACTACTTCACAACCACAACAGTTTCGCGTTTATGTTATATTAATCGCTTCATTTAGTTTTTAACATCAGTAATTTATCACACATCCTAGATAAAATAATTAAATTACTCACCATTCTAAATATATATATTACTACCTTTTTAATCAAACAATGTGTTTCAATGAATTAAAATATTATCTTTATCATGATCTGAAAATTTGAGATGTAATAATTGTCATATTATTTTCTATCTTTCACACGTATATAAATGAGATTGTGACAAGATTAATCTAGTGATGGTTTGAGTCAATCACTAACAAATAACTCATATATAAAGGGTCTTTGTCTATGTTCCAAGATTATAAAATTTTTCTTTACATTATGAAAGTTGACATACATAATCTTTAAACAACTTTCTAGAAGTTTGATACAAACCTTAGGTGCTCATAGATATACATGTCAATTCAAGTATGCATTTGGTGGAAAATATAAAAAAAATATTGAATTATGTATTAAAATATTTTGTAGTTTTTCAAAATAATAGGATGCATGAAAATAATGAAATAATGTTTTAAAGTTGATAAACCTACTATCAATATTTTTACAAGATTAACACCTAATTAATACATACACAACTTTAAGTGGATAAATTCACTCTCAAAATATATTTTAAAAATTTAGTTCAACAAATTTTTCTTTTTTAAAATCACATAACATATCAATAATTAGAATTGTAAAAATAAAGGATTGATTATTTAGTAAGCTAATCTAATTCGGCTTATTTATTAATGAGTTTGAGAAATTTGAGTCCATTCCAATCTAGTAGGAGTTAGTTGGTTAAATGGATTGTCCCATTCAATTAAAAAAATTAAAACCCATTCAATTAAAAAAAATATTTTTTTAATCTGACTTTTTTTTTAATATGTCAAAATCCAAAAAGTACAAATCTATTTTATTTTATTTTTTTCATTTTAGACCGTCACCCAGAAACTAAATCATAGTTCAAAATAAAATCTAAATAATTTTAATAATTTTTGTATGTTCGAGTTGGTGAGCCGGATTCTTAATGGGTCAGGTCCATTTTTGGTTCGTATTAATTTTTTTTAATTCAACCCGGCTTAGACCTGTGGTGGGCCAAGTTGACTCAAAAGTCTTAACTTAATTTAATAATTGTATCAATATTAAACAATTTAGGTTTAATTATTCATTTGAACTCTGTTTTCGTTCAAGAATATTAAGTTGATCCTCTAGTTTTTTTCAGTTTCAATTTGGTTTCCTTTTTTAAAAAATTAATACAATTTGATCATTTTCCTTAAATTTTTAATATTTCATGAAAATTGAAACTATTAATAAAGATTTCTTTTAATGGTGTAATTAACACAATTCTAATATGAAATCTGATAAAAATAAGTTAAAATCATTGATCTATTTTAAAAAATTTAACAAAATGATCAAATTGTATCATTTTTTAAAAGCTGAGATCAAACTTAGATTAAAAAAACTGAAAAATTAACTTGACATTTAAAAAAAATAAATCAAAATAATAATTAAACTAACAATTTAATAGACTTAGAAAGAAAAAAAAATATTTATGTTTAATATTTGATTATCGGCTCATCTATAAATTCGTATCATTCATATTACATTAAATTCTTGATCAATTTAATCAAAATTTATTAAATAGAAATAGGTTAACGATACAGAATATATATGATGTAAGTGTTATATGAATATTAGTCATTCTTAACTAAACAATTTGAAGTACAATCACTTTTAGCTGATTTTAAATATTCTCCGGATACCAATTTTAACTAAATCAATAATTTACAAAGAAAAAGATACAAAAAAGGTATTTAACAATGCAAACAAATGCTATTTCGAAAAACAAACTATTTACTCCAAAATTTTATGAATTTGAGCCTTTTAATATAAACTAAATAGTTTTATTATTCACCCAAATATAATGAATGTTTTACACGAAAATTTCAGACATAGACTTAACGATGGATAATATATATAACTTGAATCTCTTATAATTATCCTTTTAACTACTATAATTATCCTTTTTAACTACTATAATTTTGATAATTTAAGTAAGAAAGTTGTTAAAATTTAATATTTAAAAAATTATTTTTCTTATAATTAAGGTCCATTATTTTTTTTTTCCTTTTCCTTTGTATTACTCACTTTTTATCCCATATTTTTTTAAATATCTTTCACTGCTTCTCTGAAAACATCTACTAATCCTCCATTAATCAACTATCTTTGTTACTCCTATCATTCGTCAATTTTTCTTTTGCCAATAATATCTAATTTGAATATTTTTCCTCTTCCGACAATCTCCATCTTTAAAATAAAATGGCAATAATGAGCACAATATTAAAATATCTACAAAGCTTTTATAGATAGATCACTGGATTCCAATTTCTTGTAGTATTAATTTTTTGGAATCTTAGAACATTTTCTCAATACCTATTTGTCACTTCTTCTTTTGAAAAATGCTTCTTAAACTTACAAAAATTAATATTTAAGGTTCTTGAAAATACAACTCATAAGAAATTGCTGATTTTTTCTGGTCTTCCAGTGGAGGATTTGTGCAATCTATTCAATGCATTTTTCGGAAAACACGAGCTTCGTAATTATCCCACTTAGTTTCTTTTTTTTTTATTAGCAAAATATTTTGCTTGTAATTTATAGTTTTTGATAAATATTTTTTTAATAACTTGTAGCCTTTTTGAGAAGCTAATCGATGTAACCTTTTTAAGACGCTAACTTCTATTTTTTTCTAAACAATCCTTTTAATAACTTTTTATTTTATCTTATAAATATTTATTACATTTCTGTATTAATCTTAAATGTAAGGTAATATATATATATATATATATATATATATTTGATTTATAAAAAAATATAATAATAATAAAAAACAAAAGATATTTATATTTAAAAATAACAATTGAAACTAATTAAAAATAGTATATTTTATAACTGAAACAGTGTTATAGCAATGATACTAGTTGTTATTTCATAAATTGTATTTATTAATGAATAAATAGTTTTTGACTTACTTATTCATTTTACATTTAAATAAATTGCAAGCAAAACGTTCATGGTTAGTCACAACTCCCGTGAACTTTTTAGACATATCATAAACTCTCTCGAACTCGAACTTTTTACAATTTAATATAAAAGACAAATTCTTACAATTTAGTTATAAACTTTATAGTTAAAAATTATGTATTTAGATTTCGTGATACCATCCCAAAAACCTGTGTAATAATACCCTAATCTTAACAATGCTTAACTTAAAAAGATTATATAACACTCTTAAATGTTCAAATATTTTCTTTCCCAATTTAATCCTAATTTAATCCTGCAAACTTTTAACAATTTCATATAATACTTAAACTTATACGCCACAATAACTCCCTCTCTTTTTTTTTTAAGTGATTTAATCACAAATTATGTTAATGTTTGAGATGTCATAGTTAGAGTTTAAAATAATATTTTAGTTTTTATCACAATACCCGACCTTTGGGATTTAAAAAATATATTTTTGACTATAGAGGTTGAAAAACTCAAAATCCCCTCAAAAAATATATACATATTATTGACAAATCTAAGTTACATTATTAATGAGAAGAAAATGTTGCAAATACCTAAGTCCATCTTCAACACTAACATACCTCCAATCAAGAACTCTCAAAATCCCCACACTCACTTCTTCCACCCTCACTCCACCACTCCCACCCTTCTCTTCACACATCCCCACCTTCATATCCCCCACCAACGAACTCGCCACCGCGCCGGAGCAACACCCCGGCACCGGAAGCTCCTCCCAGAACCACCCCTCTCCGCCACCCACCAACCTCACCTTCCCCTCCCGCTCCACCATCGTGAAAACCCCTCCCCACCCCTTCAGCACCACGCTCCACGTCACCCTCATCACCTCCTCCTCTCCCTCCTTCAAAACGTTGCCACCGTCACACTCCACGCCAAACCGAAACACCCCCGCCACCTCCCTGCGCAGTTTATCACCGGCTCTCACCCCGGAAGCCACGACACCATGGCTGGTGGAGACGGAGACGGCGAAGACAAGGTCCTCGAGCGAGAGACTCGGCTTCGGGGGCCTCTGCCTGCGCCGTGCCGCAGCGGCGTGGCCCATCGCGAAAAGGCGGCGGTAGGCGACGGCGGAGGAAAGGGTGGCCAGAGAGGGGAAGTGGGCAGTCAAGACGGGCTTCCAAATGTGATCGGAGGACATGGAAGAGAACCATGACTTTGAGACGCATGAAGCTATGGTTAGGGTTTTGGGGTCAAGGTAGGTGGCTACGAGAATGAGAGCTTCCCATGGTGGTGGTGACATTCTCGTACTGTAACAAAACTTTGTTTCCGTTAAGGTTCGCTTGGGAGAGTTGTAGTGAGATGAAGATGATGATGATAACGATGGTGTGTCGTTTAAATTGTTTGGAAGCGGTTCAAACGAGGTGTGGAGGAGGCACGTGGACAAATGTTGTTCTTTGCATGGCTATGGAGTGCCACGTAAGATTGGATGGTGAAAGATGAAGTCTGGCTGTGTCAAAACACGTGCCTAGGTTTTTCATGAACACTCTCGGCACATTTCTACTTTGTTGTGAAATTAGATTGCAGAAGCACTTTATATAAGGGAAATAATGAGTTTTACTTTATATTTAAATGCGTCCAAATGTTATTCGTAATTAATATTCATTTCTTAGGATTGAGTGAATAATTCATTAATTAAACATGTCATTAATAGTAATATTTTACGCCCAAATTGGAGAAATAATGGGTATAATATAAAGCCACACTCGGTTTTTTTAATAATTTTTTTAAAAAAATTTGTATCAAGATTTTACATCACATATACATAAAAAAAAAAGGAACGAGTGAGCATTACTTTGATTTCTATGTTTTTTTTATCCTTATTGGAGAACAAGACATGGAGAACAAAGAACAAGAGTGAGTCTCGTTTTAAACTACATTTTAGTAAAAGGAAAATTTATGTTTTGGATTTATTTAAGCCATTTACGACTTCATTGTTTTTATAAATATTTTAAAAACTAAATTAGTTATTTAATGGACAGAGTTGTAAGTTGTTGAACGAATCAATGGATTAGTTCAATTGTGGACTATTAGAATTAGTGGATTAGTTGAATACTAGGAAGAAAATTATTAATTGGTGCTTCTTTTTGCACTCCATCAAATTTCTTCCTGCACCCATCACAGCCTTTCGGAATTTTTATCCGTAACGTAACCCGGAAAAGATTTTCCAAAATTAGTTTAGTGTTACGGAAAAAAATATCTGATTTGACGAGATGATTGGAGAAATTTGATGGGAGTGCAGGAAGAATGATCCTATTACCTTTATAAAAAACGTTTTGAAGTGTTTTCAGAAAACTTGTTCAGTTAAAATTTGGAAATAGTTGTTTGATGTTGCTAAAATAAGTTTATAAACTGTGTGTGTGTGTATTTTTTTAAGTTTTAAAATAATGGTATAGAAAGATAACTCAAGTAACAGATGAAGAATTTAGTTTTATATCTTTCTCATTTCAAATTAAGTTATGTCTAATTATTAATATTTTTAATTTATAAAGAGTTTTATTAATCATAAACAATTATAACTATCTTTATTATTTTTATTTAGTTGAATATATAAAAAATCTATTTAGCCCAAAAATCTTCACGAAGCCTGAAAATAATTAAAAAATAAAAATTAGATTAAGTAAATCTAAAATAATTAACATCCGAATTACTGGTCTAATAAAGTCTAATAAATGAATAATAGACAATTAAACACTAAATATCCATCAAGATTGATACATTAAAGTCAAGAATAAGAAAAAATAATGACTCATCACATCTAGTATTTGTGAATTAGATAATACATGTAACATTCCATTTAATTACTCAATTTTGTATGAGTGTGAGTGATTATTAGAGTTTAGAATACATTCCTTATATAGACATCTCTTGTATCAAGGCATAGACTAACCATACTATCATCAAGAATTTTTCTTCAAACACTTTTATCATCAACATTCCACATGTTATCTCAAAATAATTATCATCTCAAGTCTCAAGTTAAACACATTAAGTACAGGTCAAAAATAATGTCACATCATTCATGCATAGCTTCATACATCATATTTTTAACATTAACTCAGTTAATCACAAATTAAAATAAGGAATTAAAATTTTATAGAAATTTTCGCTACAACAATGAAGGTTTAATGTTCAACTTAATTAGAAGAATGAACTGTTCGGTTTAATTCATGGAATACGAAGCAGAGACTCCAGATTCAACCTTTGATTCACGGAAGGTTTTCAACTGAGTTAGAGAGGAAAAGAACAATGGCTCTGAAGGGAGTTAAGAGTTGAGAGAAAACAGAAGAGTAGAAAGCTAAAAAAAATATTTAAATTTAGAAAACAAGTGTTAGAAGAATGAACTGTTCGGTTTAATTTATGGAATACAAAGCAGAGACTCCAGATTCAACATCTGATTCACGGAAGGTTTTCAACTAAGTTAGAGAGGAAAAGAACAATGGCTCTGAAGGGAGCTAAAAAAAATTTTAATTGAGAAAACAAGGGACTGGTTTGGACCATTTGCTAAAACTGGGCCCAAAATTTTAAAATTGAAAGTGGATTTTACTGTACACATCATATGCAAATAATTAAAATACTAGTATTAAGTGTCTATTAAAATTATCAATTTAGTATCTCTTACTAATTTTATATCCAAAAATTCATAAGTATAAACTTTTTTGTCATACTTATTATTTTTTTTGGAAGGCTACAAATTTTAAAAGATAGAATTTGTAGGTACCAAAGTTTTATGAAAATAATAAGTCTGCTTTAGAGCAATAAAGAAATTGTAAGAACAAAGAGCAATAAACATTATCATCTTCTTTAGGTTTATGTGACCATACCAATCGTTTGATTTTTATTTTTATTTTTTAAAAAGCATACATACACATATTTAAAATTGAAATATTTCTCCTCTTTGTTAAATGAAAAGAGAGGAGTGGAGAGTGCAATTATGGCAGTGATGGAGCAAATGGTGTTAGTAATGGTAGCTCGGTTGTTGAAGTTAAAGTTATGTTTGAAAGGTTGATGGTTGGTCTATTTCTAACCCTTATCACTTGGTTCTTGACGAAGATGAAGGATTGTAAAAAAAGTAGGTTTTTACTTCTTGCACCCTACAATTTCTTTGTGCAGCTCCTCATATCTTGGAATGACAATTTTACTCTCCATAAAAGTAGTTTCAGAATTATATATTTATGAAACTTTCCGTAACAAGATTTTCGAAACAAATTTTTTAGAACGGTATGTGTAAAATAATATTTTCAAAACAGAATTTTCGAAATGCATGACATTTAATTTGGGATAAGTTTTTTGAAATACAATTTCCAAATATAATGCTTCCAAAATGACTTTTTTAGAACACTTCTGCATTAAATATATTCTGAAAAGAGATTTTTGAAACACAAAAAATGCGTTTTGAAAAAATTTTCCAAAACATTTTTTTTTTCCTGGAGACAGCAATGGTCTAGTAGTGAAAGGTGTTTGAGTATTTTTATTGTATTATAGAAGTGCAATTAATAATTATGGGTGCTAAAAGCAATAGTTGAAAAAAAGTGGGATGGGTTTCTCCCTGCACCCCAAACCATTTCTCGGGTGCAAACCATTTCTCCTGTACCCAAAATTTTACTTATTTCTAATTTTGCCCAAGTTAAAAGTTAAATAAAGAAAGAGAAAAAACAATAAAAAAATATTACTTGCACTGCATCCTTGCACTAGCCAGTGAATCTGCTGCAGGCCTCTGCACCCCAAAAGAATTAAAGAATCTTTGACCTAAAAACACATTTAAATGCTTCTCTTTTTTTCACTTCCTCTTGTCTCATTCTTTGCCTCCTTCTTTCCTTTCATTTTTCCATTCACCCTTGACGTTGCTGTCTTCTGTGTGGAGAAGATCATCAAGCACCAGCAAGCACCAACCAAAGAGTGGTCTGTGACGACGCTTCCAGCATTCAGAGACACCCTTTCTATGTAGTTAATCCACACACGTCTTCCAGTTAAGTTTTCTCAAATTTTTAATGTTTTTTCGTGAATGTTTTACGGTGATTGATGAACATGTATCATATATATATATATATATATATATATATATATATATATATATATATATATATATATATATATATATATAGTGTGTTTGTG
>Ga0214544_1004470_pt1 | contig 28092 bp, 15 predicted proteins | sample CNSS3metaG_FD_160074 | JGI IMG/M metagenome (GOLD analysis project Ga0214544, IMG submission 160074) | Root nodule microbial communities from cowpea collected in UCLA plant growth center, Los Angeles, California, USA - CNSS3 | ecosystem: Host-associated > Plants > Roots > Nodule | place: USA...
CATCCGGAAGTATTTTTGGGGGTGTGATGTCCGTGCGTTTCTTTAAATGGTCAAAGGGTATTTTGGGAATTTTAAGATTTTTTGGAGGTGCAGAAGAAATGCTTGGAGGTGTAGGAAGAAAGACCCTTAACTTCGTAACCTTGCCCCAATAACTACTCGCTAAGCCCATAAACAAGACCTATTGGTTGTTTCTTCTGCACCTCTATTTTTTGCTCTGCACTCCTACAAAACTCATAAACCTCAAATTATCTATAGTTAAAATTATAATAAAAAGATAAATATTATCTTGCATCTCCATTTTTAATTTATTTTGGATTGTACAAATCAAAAAATGTTTTCAGAGTGAAAGCACCGGATTGTATAATCTAAAGTATATTTAAAAAATAAATTATGGATTATGTAATTTAGAAATTATTTTTAGATTAAAAAAATACCTTTTGGATTTCACAATCTGAAACATATTTTAAAAAATTATATTTTAGAATATACATTTTAAAAAATATTCTCAGATTCAAAAATACTTTTCAAATTATATATCTTAAAATGTAGTTTTTTTTAAATACATTCCCAATTATGTAATCTATATGTTATTTCTAGATTCGAAATATCTTTCCACTTATACAATTTGAAATGTATTTCAAAAAATATACAAATTTTATATTTTTCATAAATATAATTTATTAAAAAAAAAATAGAACAACAATTCCAAACTATACATTAAATTTGATTGGAATAATTTAAAAGCTTCCTTTATGGAAACACTTGCTTGTATTTGGTGTGTTATGGTGTGGTTTCACTTGAAGCTTTTGGTGGAGGTGCTGCTGATTTGCTTACGAAATGTGTGGGGCGATGGTAAATGTTTGATTGAATTCTTGTTTCTCCAGGGTAATGTATAATTTCGGAAAAGTAAATCCGTAATAACGTTGATCGGTGTCTTTCGGAAACATAGTTTCATAATAGATTTGGTGTGCATTACGAGAAAAGAAATTCTGAAAAAGAAATGTACTCTCCGGAAAGGCCATTTTAAAAGAAGAAATGTGCTTTCCGGAAAGATCGACTCCGAGAATATATTCTGGATTTTCTTCTCCAGATTCGGGTTCCAAATACCGATGAACGCACAACTGCTCCACAGTGAAGAAGCAGAAGGAATAACGAACACACAACTCAAATAAATTCGTTCATGTCAAAATTATTTGAATTCGTCTGACGGGAAATTCACGTATTAATTAGATATAAAATGAAAATTTTTTAACTTTTTTAATTGGACAGGGAGATATGTATGAGAATGTATATATTCCTATCATAATATCCATCCCGGTCATATCTCCGTTTTCGTTTAGATTATTAAAATATTCATAATTAATTAAGTAATCTTATATATATATATATATATATATATATTTATATTTATATATATATTTTTTTTTTTTTTTTAATTATTTGGTTTGTCATGAAATGCATTCGTATCTACAATATATTTTTTATCTTATCATAATTTTTATAAAATTATGTTAGAATGATGTATGTCAATTAAAAAAATTTTATGTCTCATATTTGAATATTTTTATAATTTTTTTAATATTTTTGTTTATTGTATATTTTCCTTTCACATAAGTATATTTAATACTCTCAATTTAAGTGTTTAATAACATAAACATTTCATTTAATATAAAAAAGAATTCTTTACTTGTTATTATTAACTCTTGTTTCATTTAAATGACTCTTTTGTTTCACTAAAACAATTTTCATTATTTATCAATCATTGAGTATATATATTGATATTTAAAAGGTTTTCTTAGATCTCTAGGGTATTTTTCATCTTATCATACCCTTAATTATATATTTGTTTTCCTTTGTGCGATTTCTTTCGATAGTCTTTCAAATTGTTTGTCAAACACACATTGTTAATTTTTTAATATTTGTACTTGTTGTTTATGTTCATCATGTAGAATACTATTTCGATATATTTTATCTAATTTATTTTCTAACTCATTATCAATCATATTGTAATTTTTTCACTATAATTGTATAAATAACTTTTATTTACTATAATATAAAAATTTAATGTAATTGCCATGAATATTTTTTATCACCATCCAACATATATTAGATTTCAAAAGATACAAGATCTATGTCAAATTTTTATTATTATGTTTATTATTTCTTCTTTGTGTCACTTTGATTAAGTGATGTATTATCATTTTTATTAATGCATAAAAAAGAGATTCATTAGAATTTAAAAAAATTAAAGTAAACAAACATTTAAAATATATTTTAATTTGAATATTTTTTTTCCTTTTATATTTTTTTAAAAATATTTTTAAATTTTATCAACTAGATTTCCTTAATGTTTGTAGTTTGCAAATTTAATAAATATTTTTGTTCTCATAAAATTTTATTTGGTATTTTAATCTAAAATGTAAACAATTATAATTTTTATTTCAAAGTATTTGATATTAAAGAAAGAACCATCATCTTAATATTGAATATTTGATAATATTATGTTTCCTTTAACGTAATTTTTTATTATTTTATAAAAATTGTTTAAAATTAATATTGAAGTAGTAAAAAAAACGGGTACGGGTATGAGTACGAGATTATACTCGTTATCGGGTGAGGATGAGATGGAACAAAAGTTTGATACCCGTTGAGTTTGGGTATGAAAATGAGGATAAATTTTTTCTACAGAAATAGATATAGGATAGGAAAACCCGTTCCCGCCCCGCCCCGCCCCGCTACCATCCCTACACGCAACTAATGCTTTCACAGTGAAAAAGGAAGGGATAAAAAAGTTAAGGTTAAATTAAATAACGCGTAAGGTTGCTTTTGGTATTCCACATTTTTGGGGGTGGTGGAAAAAAATTGAGGAGATACAGAAAGAAATCACCCATATTAATGTAATTAATGTAAGACGAGAAAGAAGTGTTGGACCTGGGCCATCAACCTGGAGGAGTGATCAATGAAATACAAAGTATAGACTTTTTCTTTTATCATCCTATTATTACTAATTGCAATCCTATTCTAACGGTTGTTATTGTCGTCGCGCTCCACCATTACCTTTGTATTTATGTTCTCTACGGCAAGGAAGAGAACGAAGAGAGAGACAGAGAGATTATTTTGGAAATTAAAAAAAAATCATTTTGTGTCGCATTTTATGTATTACAACAAATTTATTCTAAAATACAATTCGTGCGTTCTCTAAAATGTTTGTTCTGAAAGTTTCTTTTAAAAATCTTATTTTGAAACTCATAATCCACAAATTCTGGAAAACTTGTTTTGATAATTTCCAAAAGTTTGTTTCAATTTTTTTTTTAAACTAGAAGTTACTTTTATGAGGAGTAAAATTATAGGGGTCCAGTTAGCAATTATGTGGGTGCAGAAAGGAAAAGTGTAAAAGTTTGTATGTTCAGAGTTTTGAGTACAGTGAATGAATTACACACACACATAGGTAATGAATTTGATGCATGATAAAAAAAGTTGGTTAGGTTTTCTTTTGGGAAGGCTGACAGAGTTGATGTGTTGTAGAGTGGTACTGAGTTTCCATCACTCCTTCTTTACAGAGTAACTTCAATGTGTGTTGCCTGCCTCCCAACAAACAAAGGGAATCATGCTTACCATAACATGACAAGTTTATACACACCTTTTCTTTCACTTTTTCTTCCTTTTACTTTTCTCTCTACCAACTCTTATATTCATTCAATCATTGCCATCCAACACCACATTCCTAACATACCTTAAATATATTCTACCTCCCTCAAGTTTTAACCCCAAATTAAAATTTATCCATGTCCCAAATTTTTATACAATTTCATCTGTTGCAAGTTCCACATCGACTAGAGATAAAGTAATTTCATAATATATAAGTGAGGTGCAAACATCACCTTACAAATTGGTTTTGTCAGGTTAAGTTAAACTTAAAGCTTACTTTTAACATCCTATCATAATAATAAGATAATGACTTGAGAAATAAGACAATTTTATAGTAAAAACTCGTCCAAATTAATTTAAATTAACTCAAATGATAAGGTTGGAATTTGATTTTTGACTTTTTAGAATGTAAGATAATTTTAATAAAAAGGAGTAAGTAGTTAATGGGGTAAGTGGTTGTGTCCCTCTCAATCTCATTATCCAATCAGAAATAATGATATATATATATTTTTTTTTATCGGACTTTGTTTTGTTATTTATAGTAAGTTATTAGTTGTAGTGTGGTTCATAAACGGCGCAGAATCCGGTTCATTAATAAAATGGGTGGTGGTGCGGTTGTGAATTCAATTATTGGCACAGATTCAACCAACCATTTTGAATTAAAATGATTATAAAAGAATATTGAGATCCTCTTCGTTAGAGAGTATATTGTGTTCTTGTTCTATGTTTCTGGCCATCGACACAGCTTCATCTGCTGTTCTTTCCGAATCTCACTGAAGATGTCATCATGTGCTTCATCTGCCCAAAGAGAATAACACCATTATTTAATTACCTATCAATGATTTCAACTTTTAAACAAACTAATCAAATTATTCTTTACTAATCATCACTATCCTAAATTCAATAAATATTTTATTATAAGCATGATTTCACGAGAAAGAAGATCAACCAAGTGAAGTTAGTTTTTATGAGTTGGATCAGATTTCATTCAATTCATCTCATCATCGTTGTATAGGGTTGGTCACTGGATTTGTATATTCTACAATTCTATCACGACATTCAAAAATAATTTGTAGATACTAAAAATGGAAAATAATTCACATGCGAAAAAAAACATTTTTACGTTATACCTATAATTTTGAACGCGAGTGTCCATTAAATGTAAAACAAAAGAAAGGTGAAAAATATCGAAGATGAGTGTCAGAAATTTTCTATCATTTTCTGTCAGATGAGTGTTCGATTCGTACCTACATGGATTCTAATGTCCAAGTTAAGCTAGGCAGGAAAATATAAAGTGCGATGAATTAGAGTGTATAATATAATCCATGACCTTAATACCCTTTATACATACTCATTGATGTCCTTGATATCATTTATAAAAAAAATTTATATTATAACTCTTATTTTTTTTAGTTTCAACCTTTATTTTTTCTAACATGATTTAATGTAGACCACGAATTAATAGATATGAATTAAGAAATGAAAATCATAGTATCATTCTTTTTTATAAAATATGTTTTAATTTATGGGTGCATTAATCTTGTATTAACTTTTTCAAAATGTCATTCTTAATTCAGTTAATTTTAATTTAAGAAGGCATTAATTTTGTCTTTCTTTTTCTTTTTTTGGTTTAAAAGTTTTGAAAGGTTTGTTCGTATTAAATCATTAACTACTAATTAATAACAAACCATCATTAACATTTTAGTGATTTTTTTTAAAGATAGCTCATTATGTACCAATATTATATATCCATAAAGGTGTGGTCAAAGTCTATGAACCAATTCAGTGTACTAAAAATCTCATCAGTGCTTTACTTTCCTTCCCCAATGAATCCTTTCCTTAGGTGTATGGTAAGTGAGAGGATCATCACAATAAATTTGAGAATTGTCAACAAGTTTTTATCATTAGTAAAGTTATGTTATTCACAAATTACATTTTTCTACAAACAATGATTTTTTATGCATTTTGTTATTTGAACATATCTAATTATTTAACCTTTATAAGGAAAATGAATTTGTATTTTACATATGTGTATAAATTCTTTTAACAAAAGAATCTCGTACAGATCTAGTTCCTTATTAATGTGAGTCATTCTCTCCAACTTCAACATCTTCTTTGTTAACAACCATATCTTGTCATCCAAGACTTTGTCGTTGTGTTCATTCAACCCTTTGCAGCCTTACCTTGTTTAAGATTTCATCTCGTGAACCCTAAAAGTTTTAGTTGGTTTTGCTATCTTCTCCATAATTATCGTGATTTTTTTTTCTCTTTTAAGAGCTCTAAACCTTCCCATAGCTGCTATTCACCATTTTTTTAGGCCTTTGTTCAAAAAATAAATTAACATCTCAGTGTTATTCATGATAAATAAATGTTCGTATTTGGGTTCATTTCTATCACCAAAAAAAAACTATAATGAAATGAGTATTTTGAATTTGTTTCAATTTTATATGTTGTATAAGAGATGAAAGATTTTTTTGATAAAGTTGAAGAAGATTTGGTGAAGAGAGAAGTCAAAGTTAAGATAGAGGTTGAGTCACTTAAAGAGAAGATTAAGTTGTACAGGTTCAAGAGTATTGAAGTGGAAGATAAACAAAAATTAGAAATTTCAATCTTTCTTTTATTTCAATTCTTGTACAACTCAATTTTTTTTTTATGTGACTCACCATCTATCTTAAATTTATCTTCTTTGATCATTGACTCTTATTCAATTTTATCACAAAAACATCATTTGATATTTTTTACGTAGGACTTGGTATAGTCTAAAGTAAATTTATGTTTTTACATCAAACTTGGTACAATCCAACCTAAATTTTGTTGTGTATTTTTCATGCGATGTAAATTTACATGTTTTATATTAAAACTAGATCCAAAATAAACGAAAAATGTCCAAAATATAATATATGTAAAAGGTTTTTTCTGTACTAGTGATATATTCTTAATATTAGAATGTTGTTTTTTTTATTTCTTGTTAAATTAAATATTCGTCTTTCATGACATTTAATATCAAAATTGAATCTCAATTCTCATCTTAATTCATTTCTATCATTGATAAAATAAAAATTACAGGGAAATGAATATTTTTGAACTTGGTTTAATTTTGAATAATGTATTCAGATGAATTTTTTTTTTTTTATAAAGTTAAAGAAAAGTTGCTAAAAAGAGAAATTAAAATTAGAACTTAGGTCACTCAAAGAAAAGATTCAGGATGAACCGAAAATGAGAATTTTCAATTTCTGAATAATTCAATATATTAAAGACAAGTAACACTTGGAAAAACACATTTTACTTCTACGCAATTTTCCATCAAACTACACGAATGAAAATAAAACTTAATTTATAATGTTTTTATATTTTTTCATTCAAACATTTTAACATTTAGATAATTTCACTATTGTTTTCATGTCACTCACTTCCTTGAACTCTACCTTTTCTATTCTTATTTATTTATTTTACAGACAGAAAAAACATGAGTAACTAATCTAAGGATACAAATGAATAATGCGTTTTTGCACATGAACTTTTGTTGTGTAATGAATAAATAGAAAGCAGATAAAAAGAATAGAAATGCAAAATACAGAAATAATGTAAGAAAACAGAATATGAAAAAAGAAAAGTGGAGAAGCAATGCAAATATTTGACTAATCTCCTCCTGGGTGCACTCTGTCAGAGCTGCTTCAGTTCATAGTTGTGTTGTACCACTAAAAAGAAGAAGTCATAAAGATTGAGAACAGAAAATAATAACCTTGGACTCTATATGGATCAATTTTACAACCTCAAATAATTGTGGATGATGAGATTGGATAACGTTGGTTCTCGACCCAGGACCCTCGTACCTGTTTTTCTGAAATCGAGAGAATATAATACAACGGCCTAAACAACTTCTTCATTTGCAACACTTTCACAAAGAAGCCTCATAAACACACGAAAGTGTCAAATATGCTGACCATGAAAAGTCTGGGAACAGAACATGTTAGAGTAATGATGTGTGGGGACATTAAGAATGATTAATGATAGGTAATATGAAGAATTTTTAAGGAGGAGAAACAATACTGATCACTTGAGTCTAATTACATAAGGTATTAACACTATTATCAACCAAAAACCTTAAGACGATGAGTTTAAGGGTCTTTATTTTTATATAATTTTCTACTTTTTCATTTTTTATCGATATGAAACTTAAACTCACACTTAGATTCCTAACACTTAGATTCCTAACAATTAAGTATCTGAGTAATTAAATCTAGATGAAAATAATTAATTAACTCTCTGATATGAATAAATCTTGAGATTAAGGTATGAGATTGGAAAGGAACATCCTCCATGGCGTTGCCCCCACCATGGCCTTGGATCTCTCTCTCCATTCTTCCAATTCTAATCCTTTTCGTGACAATGACGCATCCTAACCTCTTATTATTCTTTTCCCTGTAACTCTCACTTCTCAAAGGTGGTAATCTTCATTGAAACTTGTGCTTTATTTCCTTATATCCATTACTATATTATTCTACCACCTCTTTCTCTTCCATATAAGCCACCATCACTTTATTCCTTCTCTAACTTGTAAACTACTTATGCCTCATTCTTCCTTCTCTACACCTTTTTTTTTTTCTCTCATTATTTTTACGCCCACGCCACCTTTTACGACACTTGGAAGAGTAAAGACAAAGAAACGTAAATATCAAGCCATGGGATTAATTACATGCGCAGGCACAGATCCAACATCACATGCCAACTACATTATTAATTCACATCCACTCATTATTTTCCATTCATTCATTCTGCGTATATAATACAACCCATCAAAATATTTACTACATTTTATTATCTTGATTAATTTTAATTAATATACACAACTAGTTACCAATGCCTTGCCAATGATTGAAATTGAAAGCAGAGAAACAAGATAGTTTTGTTTTTATTGTTAAAGGGTTAAAACTAAAAACTAATTTTCATACCCTTTTAAAAACCAGAAAAAGTGCCTCGCGAAAATTTATAACAAAATGTTGCAAAAGTGTTTTCTTTTAAAAAACCTATCCTATATCCCACTTGTTATATATAGCTACAAAAAGTTTGTCTTGGAAAAGGAGGTGTTAGAGCTTCCAAATATTTCTACAGTGAACTTTTGGATAAAAGTTTTTTTCCTTTTTTTTTATGTTATTTATCATCATAAATCGAACTTGCCATTACCTTTATTTAAGAAATGATTTTTATTTATAAAGAGAACACGTTATAAATACGTGTTGTATAAAAAAGAGAAGAACGTAGAACACTGCATCGTCTGAGGCTTATTTTCAGGACACTAAGACACAGACACCATTACGTTAGCTGGGCATCTCTGTAAAGTTAATAATAATTTTGTAATTTCGTTAAAAATATAAATACATTTATATTTTTTTTCTGTTTATAGTAATTGTAAGATACCCTAGTACTGTAGTATCATTCTCAGTTTCTGCTCCTTGATTGTCCTTTTGTCCATGCTTGCTAGTAAAAGCAAGAACAAGATTGGGTTTCACTTTCAACCATTTGCCTAGTTAAATATAAAGCTTAAGTTCAGTGGTCTATTTCTTATCAATGTCTGACGTAATTTCCTTAAAATTTTAACCAAATTGAAATTTATTTTGCGAAATGTTTTATAATTGAAATTATAGATAAATAGGTCAGAATTGATAAATTATTAAATCGACAATCAAGATAAGAGTGAAAAAAGAAATGATTGTATATAATATATAAACTGTATTATTTTAATTTCTCTTTTTAGGTTATCATGTTTTTTGAACAAAATATTTACTGGCTTTAACCCTAATTATTTTTACTACAGGATTGAATACAACTTTAATAAAGTCTCCTTGTTACTTTCTTATTCATAAAGTTAAAGTTAACACATTATTAGAGCGATAACCTCAGTTTTCCTCAAATCAATGACATTTTCGCAAAATCAGTTATTGATAAAGTTGAACACAAATTTCATTTTAAAACACGATAAAAAAAAAGGATTGTGTAGGAGTATGTTTTTGTAATAAAGTTATTTTATTCAATAATTCTTTGTTTTAATTCAGTTTTATTAATTCAACTGGTAAATTGAAACAATTATTCAGCGAACAAAATTTTCTGAAATATAATTAAATTATAATAATATAATAATTAATACAAAAAATAATATATGATTTATTAAATTTTTCTGAAAATTTTTAAATTAAAATCAAAATTAACATTCTAAAATAATAAATTTAGTTTTTTAAGATAATTGATTAAACTAGCAATTTTATGAAGGTTTCAGTCCTTGATAAATTTAATCCTTTAGATTTTTTATAAATAATAATACATGGATGTTAAATTTTATTTATGCATTCTTATAGTTAGTATTTAGTTATATTCTTTTTATACATTAACTTAAATTTCTTTAACGAAGGATCAATGGTTCAAAAAAATTACAAAATTTGTAGACAAAAATTATTCAATATTTTTTTTGTTTGGCGATTAAATTAAGATAATTTAACGTATACCAAAATAAGCATTTAATGATAGTAATTGTACTAAGAGTTACTTGTAAAGAACGAAACATACGTTCTTGAAATTATCTTAAAAAAGTCCTAAGTTTTTTTAGTAAGTATAAAATTATTGGAAAAAATTCAACTGATATCATGTCTTAATTTTATATCTATACCAGTTAATAACTCCCTCTATAGCATAATCCAAGTCAATTAAACTATATTGAATAATATAAAATTAGACTTCTAATCATTTCGATCGAAATTCATTTAAATAAGATATTTATTAGTCATATGTTTTTAGGAAAAAAATTTCTTATATTTCAAATAACATATTAGTAATCAGAATAAAATAGTGATCGCTGTATAAAATTTATAAACTTGACCCACTTTATAAGGTATTTGAATTGAATATCTGTATTAATTAGTTTTACACTGTATAATAAAAATATGTATAATGCATTTTTCTAAATCACAAATCCTATGTATAAATAAAACATATACACACCTATATATGCGTACACATACTAGTTTACAAAATATTTTCTATGCATATAATATTCTATTTACACATAATTTATATAATCTTAGTTAGATGTTATATGACGTAACGTAAGAACTTATCTATCAGTTTAATCCAATGCTAAAGTTTTGAAAGAGTATATTAATGGCAACTTTTTTTTTTTGTCAAGAAAAAGGAAAGGATTCGATATCTCACCAAAATTAGAACAAATCACAGTTACAAAGTAACAAAATTCTATATCGATAGGGAAATTTCAACTGTTATGAAATACATTTAGAAACTAAATTTGAGATATGTCATGGTCTGAATTACACTTTCAAACTAACAAAATTCTATACTGATAAGGAAATTTCAACTGTGATGAAATAATTGACTTAATTATATTTAATACTGAAATATTGTGCGGTCAATATTTGTTTATATAAAGAAATTAGTTTACCCATGTATCGAGAAAAGTAGTGCTAGCGTAAAAATATTGTTAGCATGGATTTTATTGATATGGGGATCTTAAAAAGAAATATTAAAAAGAAATGGAAGCAGAAGAAATTTTTAATTATTGGGTGATGAGCTGGTAGAATAGATATAGATGAAATCCTGAGTAGCAATAAAAAGAAAAGAAAAAAAGAGTGTCCCAGTAAATCCTGGAAAAAAATGATTGAATTCCACGTTTAGGGATAAAATTCAAAAATGGCGTCTAATAAATATAATTGTGATCGATGTAGAAAAGTAGTATTAATTTGGTGAAAAGGACAAAAAAAAAATTGGTAGAGGTTAAAAAAATCCACGTCTCTTCTCACCGCTTATCTCTTCCATTTCCTGTTATTTATTCCATTCCGCAATCTCTATCGCAGACAAAATAAAAAGTTGTTTCATCAATCCCAAAGCTGTGTCAAATACTTGACCTTATTGTACACATTCATGCATATTTGTCAGACCACATACGCACATAGGTAACAATTTACCATGTAATTTCAGAACCCTATCCAACTAGCACTCATCAATTCCATTACGTAACACTACCCACCCACCTCATCCACCCTGTCTTCTTCCACTTTCCCTAACATTCAATTAATCTAACACTTTCTTCAATCAACCAACAAACCCACTAAATTAAACACCACACCGCCCATAATTCAACCCCAATTTCGCTAAATTCTCGCTTCTATTTCTCGGATCACCAAGATCACTCACCGGATTCGTATATGCGAGAAAAAAGGAAAATTTCACACACAGACAAGAACCGCCGCAATCCGAACAAACAAAACCGTGAAATTTCAGGGTAAGGGGAAGGGAATTGCAGATTCTGGAAATCGGAGAGAATTTTCAACGCTATGTTGATTGGATTAATGAACATATACGATTGGGGATCCAATATTTCACATCTTATACAAAGTGAAATATATATATATAACATATAAAAAAACCAAAATTAAAGAAAGAAAAAGAAGGAAGAAATTGAGCAAAAGAAGTGGGATTGGATAAAAAAAATTGTGTAATTTACGGAGTTTAGCAGGGTCCGAGGTGTGGGTGTTGGAGGGAGCTAAGGTTGAAGTGTTCATGTACAGGTGCAGCTCCTCTTGGGAAAAGTGGATCTGAAAAACGCGTCCATGTCCTCCTTATTCGTCACATCGAAGAACTGAAAGTCGTCAAAAAGCTTTCTTTTGCACGAGGCGAAGGCCTTCGGCTTCCGCGGCGCCGGCGGGCAGCTCATGATCGCCGGGATTTTGCTCTCCTTCGACGTCGGGGTGCGGTAGCTCAAGTCCTCTTCGGCGGCGGCGGGTTCGTCGTCGGGTACGGCGACGGTGACGGCGACGGCGACGGTTTCCTCTTCGTGGGTTTGGTTGTCTGCTCTCGTGACGACCGAGGAGGAGACGAGGGCGTCGAGGTGGTGGTCGGAGGGGACGTCGTCGATTTTGACGGCGGCGATTCGGAGCTTGGGCAAGTCGTGGTGGAGGTGGAAGTCGGTGGACATGGTTTCGATGTTGGTGGGAAAGCGGATGAGAGAAAAAATTTACTCAACGTGAAGTGCGTGAAACTGCGTTTGTTGGTGTTTATATAGACAGGGTTTGGGGGTTGAAAAACTTTACGGAAGGCTTTGAAAGCGTGCGTTAGAAGGGTTTGAAGATGAGGAGGAGAGAGAAAGAGAGAAGGGTAGGATTAGAGCGAGAAACACTGTAAAGAATGGTAGGAAGAGAAAGAGAGTGATAAGTGTTTTTGGTTGGGGTGGGGTAAGCCTAATGGGGCATCTCCATCACTAACTCCTTTAATTTCACACTCACGCAACTTTATTACAATTTTATTATTATTATTTTTATTTTTTTACCTCACTCTCTTCTCATTTAATCTCTTATCAGTAACTGTTGCGTAAATTAAACTGGACTTTCTTGTTTCTTGCACTGTCGTTTTTTCATCATCTGCGTTAGGTTGGAACAATTAATGGTTTAGCCATGTGAGTCTAGAGTTAGAGAGTTGCCAAACTAGACGCAAATTCAACCAACCCTTAACTAATCTCATTTATCGTCAATTAATATTATGCACTAAAAACTCTTAACTGCGTCTAATTACTTCCTTAAATCCTCCTCTCGGGAATATATTTTCATAAACCACTTTCTATGTAAAACGAGGTTAATTACGACAATAACGAGGTTCAATTTTCTGTTGCTTTATTTGGATACATTAATAATAATTGTAATGAAAAAAAATATGGTGTTTGGTTCTTCAAATGATATCCTCCAGGACTTGTTACCATTTTTACCACAGAATAAACCAGTTTGCTGCTGTGCCGGTTTCTTTCTTTTCTGGCCTTCATTTCATACCATGTATGAAAAAATTCACATCCGAGGGCATTTTTATGTTCCGTGAAATAGCACAGGAGTTTGGTGAAGGACAAATGGGAAAACTCCGCGTGTAAATGTTTGAGTTTTTTGGACAACTATACCCTTTTGTATTATTTATATTAGATAGTGTTGGGTGCAGGAGATAAAACAGAGTTTCCTGAACGGATGTCACGGCCCATTGCTTTTACGAATAGTGAATAGTGGAACGTACATGTTACGTTATAGGCAAAAGGATAGCTATTGTCGCATGGTACCGTCACCACGCTCTCCCCAAGGCGCGTCATCAACAACCTCCACTCGTTTTCCTTTTTATTTCTCTGCTTAGTTTTTAGGCAAAGTGTTTCGGTGTACTCTGTCCGTTTTTCTTTTACTTTTCAGTTTCCATCATTATTCACACTCGCCATGCTTATTAACCTATATATAATATATAACACCCTTTTTAATTAAACATACCTAGTTCAAATGTCCCGTACAAATTTTTTTTTTTTAAATTTTGCCAGATAAGATTAAATTACTTTACATTAATAATCGCTAAGTTAAGAAAAAAATCATTTCATTACTTATTTTACTATATCGTTAAAATTAATCAAACTTTTTTTTCTTTGTTTTTAACTTACCGTCTCTAACGGGTGATGACCAAGATAAGTTAAAGTCGTGTTCCACGCCACAAAAGGGTGGACTCTAGTCAATCCAGCGTTTATTTATTTATTTTTTATTAATTTAAAGTATTTGTATTATGTGTTTTCGTATGCAACAAAATCAAGATTTGACATCTCGCTATATACACATGATTCAGATTTGTGAGTGATTGTAACTTTGTTTGCAAAATTAATTTATGGCCTACATCTTTACACTTGTTTTATATGCATGGAAAAATAAACGCAAAGAATGTACAACATGTTGATGTGATTTAAGTCTTATTGTTGAATGTAGACGTATAGCATCAAACTTTATACGGTGATAAGAAAGAAAAAGAAAAAAAAAAGTTTATATAATTGAGCAACAACTTGAATTTGACGAGTGTATCGTAATTAATGTATGCATATATGTTTGTTTGATGTTTTTTTTTTGGTAGTTATACATGTTTAATAGCGAGCCCACTGAGTCTCTCTCTGATCCTTGTAGAAATAAATAAGGTGAGGGAAATTTACATGATTAAGAAATGGGTTTTGGGATTAATGAGGTGGTTAATTTTGGGATTAAGTAGTGAAAGAGTAATTTGGGTGGAAAAAGAGAGGGATTATAATAATAGATAGTGTCCCCTGTAATATGGCATTAACATGTGTTTGTCTGTTGCGGAAAGGTGGAAGAGAAGAGAAGAGGGATGCGCGTGCACATGCAAAGAACATAAGCAGGTATCACCTATCTTTCTGTGCCTTTTTTTTTTTTTTTCTCTCTCTTCTTTCTGATATGATTAGAGTGAATGAATAGAGCATGAGCATAGGATACCATGTTAGAGTCTTCAATACGCCCAGCTACTCTCATTTTCTCTATTATTTTCTAAATATAAATATTTTTTTTTTCTAATTCTCGATTGGGTTTACCAAATACCAACCCATCATCAAATCAATCTTCCCACGTGCACTGTCTACTTACTACACACATTTATAACCTTCCTTTTCACCGCTTATCATATCTTTCTATTCTTCTTCTTCCATCTTCTACTTCTTTAACTTCTACTTCTCTTATCTAATCTACACTTTTCTCTTCTCCCCGATATAAAAAAATAAAATAAAAAACTCACTGAAAGAACTTTTCCAAATAAGTCCAGAGTGTATATATAAAGAAATTGAAGTTAATTACATTAGATAATAATTTTCTTATTTGACTATTTTCCCACGATACTAATATTTATATATATATATGTACTTGGTTTTTGACTTATACGTACATGGCTCCAGTTATGTCATTGATCCCTATGAGAATGGCTCAGGTTGGCACGTGCAGATAGGTTTTCACAATGATTGTGACTGCGCCCTGCAGAAGACCCAGGTAACTGCTTCATTACTGCCTCTCTATATATATTTTCTTTTTTTATACACATAAGCACAGAAACAGTAGTTAGTAGAGTTTTACGAGAAAACAGACAAAACTTCAACATTCTTAGTCTTTACCTGCTTAACCACCACTTTACTCTTCTTCACGTCAAAGTTAATATACAATTGCGACCTTTCGTTTCTTCTATCACCTTTTCATTTTAATACAACATAACCAACGTGCTTTATTCTGTTTCTGAGATATAGATCAACACCAGGTTCGCAGATCCAAAGCGTAAGAAGAGTTCATGATACGCGTTAAGGTTTTCTTTCCAGTTTTCCAATCTGTCTTTTTCTCAAGCTTCTGGATCAAGCGATGTACTATTTTTTTTTTTCTCTTTTGTTTATTAGTCCTCACAAGGGACCTAACATGCACAATGAGGTGTTGCACAAGATCTCCTAGACATTATAATTATTTTCCTTTTTTTCGTCGGAAAGTAGAATTTCAGGATCTAACCAAATGTATGTGAAATATATGCTTTTGTAAATGTAGTTAGTTACATGCATGAAGATTTTGTGAATTTTTTTTTATGTAGATTCCGATGAGTATTTATATCACCGAAAGACGTGAGAAAAATAAAATAAAATAAAAATGGAAATATAGCTAGAAGACAAGTGAATAATATTGGGTCGCGAATTTTGTATGAGTATAATGTTGCTTCCTTGTTCACTCAACATGTTGTTTTCCAGCTGGAATATTGGCATTATTTAAGGTTAATGTTTTGGCTGATATAGGATAAGCCCATCCGTCATGAATTGACGATGACGATGATAGCCTAACCATGCTCCTCCATTGCTCTCAAAGGTATCCTAAGAAACTTCATTTTAAATATCTTTCCAATTCCAATACTCTAACACCATATACGTACCCACCACCTACTTAAGTAGAATTAGACCAACCCACAAAAATGTTTTCGATCTCTCAAAATTTTTTATGTTTTTTAAATTATATTTTAAGCTACTGTTATTTTACCTCTCTTTTCAAGTATGGACTTTAAACCTAATTCAATCTTACAAAATCGATTTATACTTATTTGTATACTATAATTTGACCTTATATTCTAGTCGATTTGAAACTTTTAACATATCTCTTCATGCCAAGGTATATGTATTTTGAATATGAGACTGAATATGTAAGCGGTTCCATAAACACTCAATAAATAAAAAAATTTATTATGATAGACTTTAATATGACTTTGATACCATATTGATAACTCAACTTTACAAAACCAACTTGAAACTAAAGAGGTTTGCACCCATTTATATAATATTATTTTATTTTATTTTTAGTTAACGTGGAGATCTAAAAAAAATACTCAAATATATATATATATATATATATATATATATATATATATATATATATATGTATGTTAAAATGTAAATTTTAAATCTAATTCAATCTTACAAAATCATTTTGTCAGATGAGATTTACATCTATTTACATATTGTAAATTAAGTTTATCTCTGATCAACGTGAAACTTCCAACAATTTCCAAGAAATATACCCATTGAAACAAAGAGAATTCTAACAAAAGGTTAAACAAAATTAATGAATTAAACATATATTTTAACTTTTGGATTCAAGAATCTAAACCCCTAATTAATAATACTTCACTTTGTTTGGAAGAATAAGTTGGAAGGCAGAACTCTAAATTTGTTGGAAGTTCCATATCGACCAGAGATAAGACTGTTTTATAGTATATAAGTGGAGTGTTTCAACTTACAAGTCGGTTTTGTGGGGTTGAGTTAGGCTTAAAGTCCACTTCTAACATGGTATCAAAGTCAAGTTAGAGCATATCCTAGCGAGCTTACGTCTTAGACATTCCCGATATCGGACCACTAACGGGCCACCCATTTTTAGACCGACATACATGTGTGAGAAGATGTGTTGGAAGTCCCATATCGACTAAAGATAAAGTCATTTCATAATATATAAGTGGTCTGCAAACCTCACCTTATAAATCACATTTCATAATATATAAATAAAGTATAAACTTTACCTTATAAATCAATTTGGGTTTAAAGTCCACTTCTACCGAAAATTTCACTTCTATGAAACTAAAGTAAAGGAGACAAATTTTGCTATATGTGCAAACAAACGCAGACTGCAGTTGTTTAACGAGTATGAATAAGTACCGATATATATTCCCATAACTCTCTCTCTCTGTATGTGTGTTTCTATTTGTACGTAAGCTATATTTAATCTTTGTTTCGATACTGTGTATATTGACACAGCAGAGCAGAGTGTATCGGGACTTATAATAAAAGATGGCGATCTTTGTAACAAAACCGTCATGTACATGTGTCAGTGCTGCATAAAAATGAATACAGCCAAACACCAAACTAATTTATCATAATTTCTTTTAAAGGAACCAAATTATTTACCAAAACAAAAGATATGTTATTTTAATGTTGACAATAAATGAAATCCAGTGTCTCTGTTTTGCTCTATCCCCGAGAACCTAATCCAGAGGAAGTTGTTGCAGAAATTACTGATCCATAAATATCATTTGGCTCATCACCAATAATGCACCACAATTCACAAGTGGTTGTTTCATACTAACACTTTCTTTATAAATAATATTACTTAAATGTTGATTTTTGCGAAGCCTAAATTGTGATTTAATTATTAATTAATTAATTTGTTTGAGGTGTTGGAAGGAAAAACCGAACATCCCATATGTCAGTTTTGTTTGATTAAAGTGTCACATTGGTGTATTTAAGTAAGCCACGTATCATCTGGTTTCGGGAGCAAATCACGTTCACGCTGTAGTTTTCAATATTTTAAAGTGTGCATTTCGTCACGGCACTTAAAAGGAATCCTATGAAGCTACCAATTCAAACAAAAACAAAAAACATAGTATTATATAAAACCCTCAATAAACCAACAAATTTACCAAAACAAACTCATCTTTTTTAATTAAAGTAGTCGGTGTTTGTTTTATGCTTCTTCAAAATACACTAAATTCAAATTATAAGAGAATACCAAACTATTCTATGCATTTCAAGTTTCTAAAAAAAAAAATTAATCTCGTGTTCACGTTCACGGGTCATACTTTCTGAAACTGAAAAATAAACATATTAATTTTTGGTAACATGGTAATTTAGCGCAATATCACGGAACCAGAAAGCAAACATTATAGTTACTGTAATATGTTATTATTATATGTTAAATGTATTTCTCATGGGTCATTACTTTTTGTTATTGCACAAACTTTCTCATAATACTTTTTTGTTTTTTTTTTCATATAATTAAAAATCATAATAAATACGTTGTTTTAATGTAAAAGTTATATTGTAATTAATTTTGTAATGATGAAATATATCTCAATATATCAATTATTTTTTGAAGTTAATTACACTGTATTTTTTTACTAAGCCAAAAGAAAATGACCCAAATCCATAAAATAAATGGTACAAAACTCTGGTAATTACAGGGTTCTTTATAATATACCATCCCATGTACGAATATATCATCTCCAACTTATTTTTTCCTATTGGAATTATTTGTTGGGGTTAAACAAGTAACTATCAGTTCAAATTCAAATGTCTTTTCCAACAACCATCTAGGATATAAGTAGACAAATTTTTATGTCCTTATAATTAGAGTATTACTGTATCATCTTTATCATTTTCAACTCTATATAGAACAAAATGTTGATATTTTAAAAAAGTATAATGTGTTCAGTTGTTTTTTTTTTGTTTAGTAGGTACGGTGATTTACTTAAATTCGTTATGATAATGTATAATATTTTTTAAAGAAAAATGATACTCCCGTAGTGATTTACTTAAATTCGTTATGATAATGTATAATATTTTTTAACTGGATACTGCTGAAAATTTTACAGTAACAGTGCATAAAAATGATAAATAAAAATTTATAAGCATTTTTATATACCAATTATCGTAGTTGCGACATGCGGCACCCAAAAATCAAAGAAATCCAACCAAAATTATGTTTTCCATAAGGGTTTTTATAAAGATAATAAAATGTTGTAATAATTTATTTATTTAGAATGTAGTTTGACATCATATTGTACTTGTACTCTCCATAATAGTTATTAAGGTAATATTAATTTTTTTTTACTATAGATCAAGGAGATTTATCCTTCCAACAACAAACAATAATTGTGGTTTATCACTATTGTGTTAGGATGCCAAGTGTGTTGGAAATCTAAACGTAAGTATAAAGTCTCATACCAGGTAAAAAATGAAAAATTTGAAGTTCATAAAGATTCATAAACTTATTGTCTTAATATTCTTTATTAGAAGTGATGTCAGTCTCTTATATATCGTTAAACTCATGTTTCATTGATTGGTATTGTATCTCTCGGTAATCCTCTCTCGAAAGACTCCAAGAGTGATATCAGAGTCTCATAAACCCATTGGTGTTATATTTTCATCATGTTGGGATTTTTTTTTATTAAAATAGAGTAAATAAGTATAATGATTAATATTATTGAATCATGAATTATTCATATAAAAGACATCATTTTTAACATAAAATGTTAAACTTTAATGTTTGTGATTCTTACTTTTTTTTTATATATAACTTTCAAGTTTTTTATTTGTATTCATAACAATTTTTTAGTTCCTTCCGCCACAATAACATAACAATTGGATAAGTAACGAAAACACGTTAGAAGTCACCAATATTCACCAAACTCACCTATCTTTGGAGTTTGGACTTTGTGACAGCACTTGGCATGGATCCAATGCTGCAACCACACCACATTTGGTATAAAATATAATTTCTGTTGCAATCACCCGTGAGGTAGATTTTCAAAGAGGTTTAAAGTCTGTGGCGTGCAGTTTAAGAAAGTAACTACAACAATTTTCTTTTTCAGAATTAATTAATATTGAAATGGTTTCCAATGGTAAGACCATAACCTACTATGAAGGTGCATAGGTTCATTGTTGAACCTAATTTATGTAATGATGTGTTGAGTTTGAAGTTTGTGAATGGATCGAGATCACACGTGCAGAACTTTTCTTTACCAAGATTGAGTCAAAATAAATTGGTGGTTTTCACGGAATACTATGATACGTGCATGGTTGACTAGAGGCAATGAGGTGTTATGTTACCAATTTTGGTTGAAACGAACCAAAGCTACACCATGCATTGCATAGTCTTTGCTTCCTTAGCTACCAATTGCAATTTACAATTTATGGAAAACCTGTTTCACCAACTTTGACTTTTCCTCATTGTGAAAATTAAAATTAAAATTTTACTTAGTTAAAACAATGTTTAATCAAAGGTTAATCTATGATTTTGTTGATCCATGGTTTGTGAATTTCTTCAGCTATATTTGTTGATAAAATATTTTGAAGATGTTGTTTTGAATTCTTTTTGGTTGTAAGAAAGAAAATGGTTGGTTGAATTAACAAAAGCTATCGTCTTTTATTTGACAAATCAAAAGTTTTGAATTTTCGTTGAAAAGAGGTATTCATATTCTCATTGGGAAATGGAAATGGAGGAAGCAAAATAAGAATTGACCACTTATATGGTTTGAATGGATCAAGGGAAAGAGAATATAAAGAAAAATCAATCCCAAAGGAAATTTTGTTCTCTCCAAATGTTTGTTGAAATAAATTGTATCCTTATTATATTTTTGCAATTCTTTCGCTTGTGGTTTTATCTATTTGGGTGATTGTAATAGTTTATTTATGCGGGTTAAATTTGTTATTTTATACGTATTTTTGCATTATGATTTTTTTACATATTACAGAGATTAAAATGTCTATTGACTTTATTTATGGTTATTTCTTTAGAAGTTTGACTTATTATTTTAGAAGTTGTATTTTTAAGAACTTTTTTGTTCGTAAATCTTAAACTTAGTCTTGTTTACCAAATTCAATCAAGGATTTATTTTAACGAAACTTTCCTAATTCCTTTTAGGAAGAAATAATATTTTTGATTTTCACAAAATAATACTAGCGCATGTATAAATTATAAATAAAATTAGAAACGTTATATACACTACAATAAAAAATAGTTTTAATGGAAGTTTATTTTTGCATTATCAAAGCTAATGCAATATAGAACATTTAGATGACTATATGTTATTGCAATATAGATAAATTCATAGATAAATAAATACATTAAATGTAAAAGGTTGTACTCGAAAAAATATATATGAATGTATAAATGATAAATTAGTAAAAAAATAATACTAATAATTTAAAAATCTATAGTATTTTACAAAAAAAAAATTGAAATCTATGGTAATTTATGAAAGTTTTGAAATTTAGTATTTCAGAGATGTTCTGAAACCTGTAATATTTAACAAAGGTTTCAAGATCCACGATAATTAACAAAGGTTTTAAATCCACAATACCCATAGCATTTTATGAAGGTTTCAAAAATCATGGTAGTTAACCAGAATTTTAAATCCATAGAATTTAACAAAGATTTTAAAATCTTCGTCAAATACAAGAGGCCAAAAAACTTCAACTATTGATTGATATTTTCGGAAGTTCGTAAAAACTTCGACGAACACATTCCTCATAAATAATTTTGCGGAAGAAATCGAAATCCTAGATAAATAACTTAGCAAAGGTTTTAACTTTGGGTAATACAAAAATAAACCTCCATGAAATCAATTTATTCTTGTAGTGAATAATCAGTAAATCATAAAAATATATTGAATATTCAATAAATTATAAAATTTTATTCGGGACGCAGTTAAAATTCTCAAATTTAATTTTTTTAAACATAATTCAACAAAAAAAATTATCTCTTAATTATAATGTTAATTTTTTTAAAAGGTAGTTAAATTTTTAATAGACTTTATAATACTTCAGTTTTTCTTTTAAAATTGTATAGTTTCTAATTTGAACAAATATTTTATATGAATGAGTTTATCTAAGTATTAACTATATTTATACAAATCTTTTGAATTTCTTGGTATAAACTATTGTTATATTGATTTTTATTTTGACAATTTTTATTATGTATGGTTTATGAAATATTTCATACATCAATTTGCAGTGTTATTTTTTTTTTAATTTGAATTACATTAAAAAATGAATAAACATTAAGGGTAACATAGTAATTAATATTATGTACATAAGATTACAATAATATTAAATAAAAATGAGAATAATTAAAAAAATTACTAAAAAAATAAAAATTAGTAATTGAAAGAAATTAAATAAATACTGAAGCTAACTCAATTAATTTAGTTATATTTTTTTGTTAAACAAAATAATTTTTATAAATATATCTATTTTCAAAATCGTCTTACAAGTTAACAAACTAATTGAATAAATTTGTAATTAATTTAATCGTCATGGTCAAATGAATTCTATGCTAAGCATAATAATAATAAAAAAAACTTATCTTTCTATATATAAGCATTAAATTTAAATTTCACATTATGTGTTCTAGGATCTTATCATTTCTTAATCAAACAAATTCTCCGGTTTTTGTTATCATTAATTTATTTTATTAATTTAATCTGTGTAATATAATAAAAATAATATTTAAACAAAAATTTAAAGTAATAATATTAAAACATTTTACATTTATAATTAAAATTATCCACTAAAATTAATTTGATAAAATAAATAGTTTAATCGTTTTCTGTGGATCGGCCTGCCTGGTGGACCTACACAATCTAACCCAATTGTTGGATTAGCAATGGACTCATTCGTTTATCATCTAATAATTACTCCTTCATTAAGTGTTTCATTATTTAGGTTTATGTTAACCTAATTATTTAAACATTCAACTTTTTCATAAAGTGTTCAACTTTTTTTCTTTTTTACTCACATATATATATATAACAATAATAATTTAATGAAGCGTGATACTTGCTGTTTGTTTTATGTGTCAAGTAAGGATAAGATTTTGGAGCAATTTTATGTTTTGTTGTGCGCTTTTGCTATGAAGAACACCCCAAAACTTTCACTCTGTGAATTGATATCTTGTCGTTTTCATCTGTTGTCCATACTAATAATATAAACTATTCCACGTAATATTTTCAAACTTTTAAAGGCCAAACACTGAACTGCACTATGCCATTTGTTTGCATTTGCTTATACTCTTTCTTCTTATCTTGCTATTTCAAAAAGTTAGCATGAGTTGGCTACTTCAAGTTTTACGTCACTCAAACAGTTTCAACACTCACCAATAAGAACTTTATGCCACTAATAGCTAAACTCTGATTCACACCTTAATGCAACACCAGCGAAGTTCAATCTTTCATGGTTATTTTTATGACTACAGAACAAGATTGATGTAATATCTAATAAATTATTTCCAGAGATACACAAGCTGGACTCAGGTCCAGAACTTACTAATTTTCCACATAAGTTCATCACCGCCTCCACCAAAGTCAAGAAAATTTAGACTATAAATGTAGTAAAAATGAATGTGACATACTTGCAATTGTTACAAGAATCAACAAAACACGTAACTTATAAAACAATGCTGTTTATCCACTTTTTATCCCATTGTGCTTTTAATCAGACAACCTCTTGAGTTGTTTGTCCTTTTAATTACTAAAATAGTAACCTTTATTTCTGTTTTTAAACATATCAGTAGGTCTGGTGTTGTCAAATTCAGCAAAACTTGTGCATTAATTCAATTAGTTGCCACAGAGTTCTCGTAATAACCGTGTCTTGGTTTAAGCATAGTGAGAAACATAACTTGCTTTTATAAGAGAACGTAAACTACTAGTTCAAGTGTCCTTCAACGATAATACACACAAATAATCACCGATTTTGGTCATTAGTAAGAGAAAATAAATCATCTGTTACATATCAGTATGAGAATTGTTAACAATGGTGATGAATGTAAAACTATTCTTATGATGAGCACCTTCATGAAGATAGCTGGTGATTTATTTCATTACTGTTATGTGGTTGAAATGTCATTAAAAAAGTTCACTTTTTTTGCTGTGCTTGTACCTGTAAGTGTAACGAAAACACAGAGACCAAACATTTTAAGTTATTTGTCTATTTATAATGTAAAACGCTGTCAGTATGTAATTAAGGGTAATTAAGAGTGAGAGGCATTAAGATTAGAGCCAAAAAATTTAAGGTAGGAGCCAAGAGCAGATAGTACTTTAAATTTATTCAATGAAGATTGGTCGTGTCGTGTTTGGAAATATAATGCTGTATACATAATTTGCAGATAGAAAATAATACACATGTCAGATAGCTTTTGTGAAGAGTGCTTCCTAACAACTGATTTATTAAAATAGCTGGCTGCAATTGAAGTTATTATTAATTGAAACATTGCCATTAAAACCTCTTATAATATTGGTTGCACCAAACATTTTAATTTAGCCAAAATAATGAACCTAAACAGTACAGTTTTTGATGGTATCAGTTAAAATTTCAGTGGATAGTTGAAGAACATTATGAATGAATTGAACACTTCTGTTGATAGCAACTAGCAGAAGCTAGTAAACCTGAAACACTATACCTTGCACACTAACGTTTCTTAAATGTTCAATTTATATAGGACATAGTACACTTTTAAAAACAGATTTAAATTAATGACTCATTCTTCAATCTTCTATCCAACTTCTTATTAAGCTGTGGTCAGGATATTGTAAAAAAGAAATCAACCTAATTCAACTTTACAACTTATAAAACGATGTTTGTATACACTTTTATATACTGTGAACTTATTGTATACGTCTTGAACATGAGATTAACTATTAATGATAGTCCGATAACAATAGGTTCAACAAACAACGAATCTCGTTAAGATAGCTTTCAGATTTATTTTTGACAATTCAAACCTATTCACTACACAGATTTACCATAACAAGTTTGTGTTCTTTTTCACTTCCTCATCCAAATGAAGTTTCTATGTCAGGGTTCTACAAATGATTGCATGAGGAACCAAGTCAACAAAAGATACAATTGGCACGAGTGAAATGAGGTGTTGTTTAGTATAATATCAACATTCAAGAAACCTATATACCATGTGATGTTTGCAGAGTAAAGTTGTGTAGGTGTAAATTAAAAGGCAATAATTAAGACAACGTTTAAAACAGTAACATGGCTTGCTTGTTGTTGCATACAAAACCAGGTTTTTCCACAGTTGTAAACATTGAAATTAATTTGTTTTTACATGGGTTCTGAAGCTGGTCCATGATGATGATGATGATCTTAAACCATCATGTTCTTTTGTTTCCTAGCTGATTCCAAAGAAAAACACCACTATGATCTACCCGGTCACCCAAATTTTGCTCCACACTTCCCACACAAAAAGGAAAGTGCAGGTTATTCATTAATGGACACAGTATCACTATGTTTCTGAACTGATATCCATGGCCATGCATTTGGTATACTGCTTCACAGGGAAAATGCAATGGATTTTGTTAAACAAACAATGACATGTGAGAATTGAAGTTTCTTATTCAAAGTGTGTACTTTATTAGGTAGAGGAAACTTACTCTATAATGCATTTTCTTATCACACTTTTTAACTATTAAGTTTTATTGAAACTAATAAAATGTCCAGTGAGATTCATTGAATAAAAAACGAAAACAAGACAGGAAAAAGTGTATAAAATATAAACAGACAGAGTAAACAGTGTTAGATTGAACCAGAATTATATAGCTTCCGTAAGCAAATGCGTTGCATGTGGATGAAATGCTATAATATTACCACTTTTTGTGATTGAGTCTAATTACAATGATGCAGTGTTGTACCTTAAAAAGCTACAGCTATATCAGCATAACAGATAAATTATATATGCTAAATACTCATATATGTTCCCTTCACCCTTAATAGTTCCATTCACACTTAATAGTTTCATATCATTTATAACTAAGACGATTTAAATATCTGTCTTTCCCTTTATCGTTCGAAATGTTTTTTGAAAACAAAACCATGACGAATTCGACGGGTGAATAATAGCCCAGGATGATCGACCCGGATGGGGCTATGTTCATAATAGAAATAACATGAATTGAAAGATGCATGATATAAGATAAAGACACATGTTGTTGTGATCTTGGTTGCGACAAATCTACAGCAGATAGAGATGAGTGTTTAATTGATGGGTCTTGAAGTCTGAAAGAAATTGAGACGTGTTTGGGGTGACCCAAAGTTTTGTTGATAAGGACTGTCAAACGCAAAGGATGGGCCAATATGTGGAAATTTATGAAAGATTCCCCACCTGTAGTCTTGTGAAGGTGCATGAGAGCAACCCATTGCAACAAATTATGATGCAACTTTTGACCCAAAAAAAAAGGATTATCATGGAACAAAAGGGTATGCCAATAGTAAGAAAAGTTCAGTTTTTTGTGTATTTACTTTTCTTATGAAGAAAAAAAAAAAGTTGAGGCCAAACTCTATGTATTATTTTGAGTACAAAAAACCCTTTTTGCTTATACACTACTTCACCCCATTTTATGTGAAGATAACATTTTTCATCATTGTGTGAATAGAGCATGAAGTAATAATAAGAGGGTTTTGTTTTTTTGACAGAAAAGAATTAGAGCAGCATGAAAGTGAAGCTTAGTTTGAAAGATTAAGCAAGAGAATGAAGTGGATGCATAAGTATGGGACCAGATGTGAGCATTAAAAAGGAGGGAGACATGGTGGTTCAATTGATGTGAGATGAGAACCACCTCATGATTATTGACTTAGATGATAGAATATATGTATCAAGATTAACTCACTTTAATCTTGTAGTCAGTGTAAGAGCTTTTTCACAATGGAATGAAACTTTACTCATATTTTAATCGACAAACGAATTTAATGGAATCATTCATAAGAACGAAGAAGAAAGATGTATAAACTTAATGTCTCGAGATTTTGAGTTAAAAGTAGTATTTATTATAATACTCTTTGGAAAAACTGATGGTGAACGAAGAATGGTTGTTGAATAATGTTTTGGTTTCTTGACCGGTAGATTTTGGGAGTGAAAGTTTTGTTGGTTTGTCTTTGTAAGTTTGTTGTATTCCTATTTGATTCCTAATGATGTTGTCTGCAACATGCTTGTTGCCTCCTGGGATTATTTGTTTTGAAAAGAATGGATTTGAGAATGAATGATTATTGTATAGGTATATATTGTAGAAGCCCGATCTAACTATCGATCTATCTAAGCAAAAAGGTTGTTGACAAATGAGTCATATTATTGCTATAATTGGCACGTGATGATTGTGAAGTGACACTGTGTGCTTTATGTTCTTTATGTTCATTGTCACTCACTTCAATGCTAAGCAACTCATTGTTTAAAAACTACACCACACAAATCATTGCCTATTTTTATTATTATTATTATTTTCAAATCTAAATTTGGTTGGTTCAGTGTGAAAATCTGTGAAACTGAAACAAACTCAATTACTCAAATTATTAACAAAAATGTGAGTGCAACAAATTGAAAATCTCTATTGGTATCCGTCTACATCGTGATTGTGATGTAAAAAATTTCAAATTAAAAATTTGATTTCTCTTCCCACTACTTTTCCCATTTTGCACCCAAATGATTGCACAATGTAACCAGAACTAGATAGCGTGCTTGAGTTTTTTTTTTTTTTTTTTAAAATTTTTTTATAAAATTTTTTTTTTTTTTTATAAAATATATAATT
>Ga0214544_1004471_pt1 | contig 28090 bp, 15 predicted proteins | sample CNSS3metaG_FD_160074 | JGI IMG/M metagenome (GOLD analysis project Ga0214544, IMG submission 160074) | Root nodule microbial communities from cowpea collected in UCLA plant growth center, Los Angeles, California, USA - CNSS3 | ecosystem: Host-associated > Plants > Roots > Nodule | place: USA...
GTCTAAGACATTCAAAAGGAAGAAGAAAGATTAGAATATAAAAGGAAAAATGAATGCGAAGAGAGAAGAAGATTAAAGCATATGATGAGATGACGAACCCAATGCCTCGGGTGCCTCCTGTCACAAGTGCTGTCTTGCCATGGAGTGACCACCTATTGTCCTTTATGCCGCTCAGCTTTGGTTCCGCCATTTTTGCTTCTGATCAATCCTCCAGAAAACAGAAAACACAGTGCTCTCTCTCTACACGTTTTCACTGAATAGTTGTGATGTGAAGCAGAAGCAAGAGCTGCAAGATAGCTCTCTTTTTATATACATGTCCAAGTTCTGATACATTTGTGGCTGTGAATGATTTTAATCTTATCGCCAAATAAAATGAACCTGAAGTGGGTCCTCAGAAAACAAAACTCGTTGGCCCATAACTATGCATCTAGGAAACATGAGTTTTTTTTAGTAGTATGCGTACATTGTCTTTCGACATATTTGGTTTAATAAATATATTCCGAAATTAAACTTTGTATGTTAAGTTTATTATATTGATTTTATTGAGATAAAGTCCATTTAGTTATGTCAGCATTAGTGTTTAGTTGGAATTAATGCAATTAAAATTGTTTTGATTCTATATGCGGATATAATCAATGGACAAGATGTTTTGGATATACTCAAGGTATATAACGACAATTTTAAGTCCATAAAATCTATCACATTTATAAAAATATATAGTGAGAGATTGTTAGCAATTTGGGTCATATATATATATATATATATATATATATATATATATATATATATATATATATATATATATATATGATAAATAATTAGATGTGTCAGAGTCGTCATATTTTATTAGTCAATTTATTGAAGTGATCTGATTAATTATATTTATAGTTAAGAGTATAAACATTATAAAAAAATTATTATTTAGTGGGAGTTAATTTATGGACGTTATAAAAACCCTCCGCAAAATCATAATATTTAAAATGGTTGTGTTAAGTTGTCTAAGTGTTAAGATTAGCGGGGATTTTAATTGTTTTTTGAAGAGTTCTATAACCTCCGTAGATTTCTACACCTTTAATTCCCTTATTTTTTTAACCTTTCCCTCCAAAGTTTTACATTCTCGCTCTACTCAAGGTTTTTCCATACATTTCCAAACCCACATTCTCATTTTCATTCAGAATGCTTCCTCAAGCTCGATTTGGATTCATCAAACTGGCATTCATCCTTTCATCTCCGTCCAAGGTTTTACACTCACTTTACTCATGCATTTTCTCCAAAATTTCCAAACACTAGCATTTTCGTTTTTGTTCAGAAAGCTCTGTCATCAAATCGGTGTTCTGAAAGCTCGTTCTGGAAGTTCGATTTGGATTCATTAAACCGACGTTCATCTCCATCCTCGCTCGTCCGCCAGTGCTCGTCCTCTCCATCGTCGCTCATCGGCCAGTGGTCCTCGATTAATGTTCGTTGGCCATTGCTCATCTCTCAGTGATCGTCTCTTAGTGAGTGTGAGTTTGACCCTAATTTTTTAACCCTCTTTGATATGCAGAGAGATGTAAATCAATTGCTAGTTCTTTAATTCTCCATTTTTTACTCACAAGTGGACTTCGGATAAATTGAATGGTTCATGTTCCTATTGTCTACATAATCGGAGCATTTATCCCAGCGACCATGATTGTTGTTCTTTATTTCTTTGTGTTCCCTCCTTGCTTAACTTTAATTTGTCGTATATTAATACTTAATGGATAAACTCTCATTCAATCACTATTTAAAAGACTAAATAACGACTTCTAATTGGTTGCCAGTATAAAATCACATTCTAGATTTAATTGGATAATTATTCTTGTAAAGGCTTTTTTTTTTCTGCATGGAAGACGTTAATGTGTGGCCATATTGAAATTCCTCCAACAAATGCAGTCATACTACATTCTCCAATGCACACAAAGAGTTTGGCAACACTGAAATACCAGGTAATTGATTATGTGTTTTTGTCAATTTCTCCCTAATTAATTTATAATTTTAAGCACTAAATCAACAAGTCTCATTAAAAAACAACAATGGTGGTAAAGTTTCTTTGGAACAAATAATGTGCATAGTTAAGTCCCTTTCATTTGATTGCATAACTTGCATATGTATGTAACTATAATTGAGTTATGCTTCTTCAGCTTTATTATTCTAACTTATAGAAAAGGTTTATGCTTGTTTTCATTCATTATTTGTCTTCTAACTTGTATGATTTACTTTTCTTAGGTGCTTAAGCATTGATGCAAGTTTTGCTTGGTGGTTTTGATTTTTTTTCCCTTTTTATTCAAGTTGGTTAGTAATGAATATTTACTATTCTGTTTTATAAAGGCTACGTACCATCGTAAATTTTAATAGTTCATTTGGACTTTGTTGAAGTGCTTTATTTTGTCACTAATAATTTGGTATATTTTACTATTATCATTTGCTTAGATAGAGATTTTTCTTAATGTAGTGAAATTGAAAGATATGAGCAATTATGTCATGGGCCGCTTTGGGATGATTGTGGACAACTTTAAAGTCGTCAAAGATCCAAACATTGGTTCCTATTCTATCTCATTCCAAAACTACTTTGTGTATAGAAAAGTCATAGCATCAATGATGTTTGAAACTTTTTTAACTCTATTTGCTAATATTTGGTTAGGTCTCGGTTTCATTAACTTTCATCTTCTTGGTTAGGGTTTTCTTGTCATCATGGTTGGGTTCATCTGTCATGGGCCTTGGGGAGTGGCTTATCAAGCGAATGTCACTTGTTCGTCTTATTAGATTGGAAAAGAATAGGTTCTTTTTATATATGTCCTTTTCTTCATTCTATCTCTAATTTCTATTTCCCATTTCTAACTTCTTCTCCAAACAGTGACATCATCCACATGGTTAGTTATGCACCTCTCTTCGTAAACGCCAACGACAAAATGTAATTTTTCTATCCTTTTTCATTTCACCACTATTAATTATTTTTTGTATTCATGCTATTTGATTTGAAATTGTGTAGGTGGACACCGGATGCAGTTGCATTTGACTTTCACCAGCGTTATGGAACTCCCAGCTATTGGATTCAACAGCTTTTTAGCACTTCAAGTGGAGCCACTTTGCTTGATTCAACTCTTGAAACCACTTCGGAGTACATTGTGGCATCAACAATTGAGTATAGAAATCCTGTAGACAAGAACAAGTACTAGAGAATAAAGGTTGTAAACTTTGAGTATGATCCTAATGACTTTAGGTTTTTTATTAGTTTTTATATTTAGAACATTATGTATACTTTTTTCAACATTAGGTATTTTCTTTTTCAATATTTACATGGTAATTGTTAACACTTTACCAAATCATCAATAAAATTAATTTTAGTTAATTTTTGTGTACTTCAGGAATTTATATATTTTATTTATTTTTTATTATAAAAATAATTTTATTAAATTAATAAATAATAAATGTAGGTGGGTAATTGCAAATAAAGGAGGTTTCAAACCTCCAGAAAATAATAGTCACTAATAGAAGAGGTTAAAACCCTCCACAAAACAACCTTCGCAATATAACTTGGAAATAGAAGAGGTTAAAACTCTCCACAAAACAACCTCCGCAATATAACTCGAATACCAGGGGTCATTCAAAACCTACGCAAATAGTTTGTGGCAACTCTAACTATGGAGGTTTAGAAAACCTCCACAAATTAATTTGCAGAGGGTGAAAACCCCCACAGATTGAAAAAATAACCTCCACTAAATAATATTTTTTTTTGTAGTGAAATATCTATCAGGAAAATATTAACTGTGTAGATATCCGTGATATTCTAATTTCATGAAGGGGGCAAATTAGGAATATTATCTTTAGAAAATAGTAACCAGAAGTTACATAAAGGGGCTATGATCCCCATCTAAGAACATGTTCAAATTTATTTTGTTCCTTTCTCATTCTCCCCATCAGAAAAATAAATCAAGAGGAATGATGCTCTACAATTGGAAGATCAGATACCAAAATTATCACCATTTCCAATGACACATCCAGTACACTTGCTTCCGCTTTTAGTTCTTTAGAATATGAAAAGTGTTTAATTATCTGTAGAATTTATTGCTCTTTATGTCTCGTAAACTACAGAGCTGAATTTTCTAAGACTATTTAGAAATGTACAAGTTATTATACAAAACTTGTTATGTTTGTTTGTTTGATAGTGAACAACCTTCGACTATTTCTTCTACCTTTAGTGGGCCTCGATTTCCATTTCGCATCAAGATTGGGTAAAGGTCGGTGAAGGAAAGAAAGAGAAAAATTTGATACAAAAAGATTAGGTATAATTACTGATTTGGTACCCCAACTATTTGGTTAAGTTCAATTTGGTATCCATACTTTTGGTTTGTTCAATTTAGTACCCCAATTATCTAAAGAGATTCAATTTGGTCATCTCCGTTAAGTTGGAGTTAACACCGTGTTCGTACAGGGCACGTGTCAAGCCATGAAATTTTTATTTTTAATTTTAATTTTTTTAAAATTATTTTTTTTTGAAAAAAAAAATTTAAAAACTGTCACGTGTCAGTTTATCATAGTGTCACGTGGCAGCTTACAATCATGATATGTGACAGTGGTAATAATTGTTTTCAATTTAGTACCGAATTTTTTAAAATGATCCAATTTCGTTCTTTCCAATTTCCAACCAAATTAGTAACTAAGTTTAATTATAATTTATATATACATGTTAAAATAATTGTTTTGAATTTATACATCAAATCACTACACCTAAATATTCAAATTATTTTATTTTTTACAAGTGTAAAAAATTACAAAGATTAAAATGTAAAAAGTAAAATAATTTAAGTATTTAGGTGAAATGATTTGATGTATATATTAGAAAAAATTATTGTAACATGTATATATGAGTTGTAATTAAGCTTATTTACTGATTTGGTCTCAAATTGGAGAGGACGAAATTGGATCCTTTCAAAAAATTAGAGTACTAAATTGAACAAAAAATTTAAATTGGGATAATAAATTGAAAAACAACTATTACCACTATCACGTGTCATGATTGTAAGTTGCTACGTGGCACGATGATAAACTGACACGTGACAGTTTTTAAATTTTTTGAAAAAAAATAATTTTTTTTAAAAGAAAAAAATTTCATTGCTTGACACGTGTCCAATACGGATACAGTGTTAACTCCAACTTAACGGAGATGACCAAATTGAATCTCTTTAAATAATTGGGGTACTAAATTGAACAAACCAGATGTTTGGGTACTAAATTGAACTTAACCAAAAAGTTGAAGTACCAAATCAGTAATTATACCAAAAGGTTATTAGGGTGCAAATTAAAGGTTTGAAGGAGTCATACCGTAGATTAACTATTTAATAAAAATTGTACAAAAATTTATAACAGTTAAATAAAATTAACATAAATAAAAATATTTCAGACAGTTTATTTAACTCTTACAAAATAATTGTTACTAAAATATTTTTTTTAATACTTGTACTATGTGCTCGTTTATTAATTATTTCAAATATTAATTAAATTATCTTAAAAAAACAACACAACAAATAAACCAGGATATTATTAAATATTTAATGTAAAAAAGATACATATGTTTTTAAATTGAATGTAAAAAAAATCTAGTAATAGAAATGTTAAATAAGAATATCAAATAACAACTTAGTAAATATTAAAATAATTATAAGAAAAAGTAGAAAGGATAAAATGTGCACCCTAGAATATGTCATAAAAATTAAGGACCAACAAAAGGTTAATATTTTAGATTTCTTGTTTTAATAATTTAAATTGATGATAGATACGAGGACGAAGAGAGAGAATTGATATGTATATATTTATTCCCTCTCTATATTTAATTTTAAAATTCAAATATTACTTATATTTGTATCTAATAAATGTAAAAGTTTCTCATTAGAATTGAGATAAGTTCTATCGACGAATTTATTTATTATTCCTAATTGAAAATATCATTCGTATCTCATAAAAACATTCATCAACATTAAATCTATAAATAGTTTGTTGATTATTAAAATCACGAATACAAAAATTATAAATTTTCATTTATACACGCTTTCATATTCAAATATACATTTCAAGTGTGAAATTATAAATTTGTAGGTGGTCCAATACCGGCCAAATAATGAATCACACAATAAGTCCAATAAACATTATTATAACATATTCTATATGATTCCAAAACCATATTAGAACGTAAATTTTAAGTTTAACTCAATCTTACAAGTTAATAAAATGTGTAAATTTGTCTCATCGTTTAATTCATGTAATATCACCGACATCTATATAATTATTAAGCAAAAAATTGGGCATAAGATACATACGGGTCAAATACATGCATGATGTTAGACGATGCTTATAATAAGAAAGTTAAAATATTTCATTGGTCTACGTTTTTGTACCAAAATCTCAAATAAGTTTTAAGAATTTTTTTAGTCTCAATGAGGTCCATAATTTTGAAAATTTAAGACCTATGAACATAATTGACACTAAAAAAATGTGGATCCATTTGAAGCTAAAAAAAAAAATCTTAAAACCTATTTGAGATTTTGGTATAAAAAGGTGGACCAATAGAGTATTTTAACCTAATAAAAACTTAAGATATAAATGGAGAAGATGGCCGACCAATGATAGTAAGCAATTCAAAGGATAGAAGTGAGTCTTAATTAATTGCGAAGTCACTAATTGAAATTTAAGATGTCAAACCGCCATCAGCATAGAAAATTTGGCCAGTGATGTATGATGCAACTGGAAGACAAAGGAAAGCAACGAGTGGTGATACTTCCCTGGTTTCTCCTACACGACCCAAAAATACCGTGGATGTAATAGCATCACGCTCTTTCGGTTCAAGATTTTCCTGTAAGAATACCATGATATCATGTATGAGCAAACAAAAACATAATGCTAACATATGTGTCAAATTCGAAATTACACAGTTAATGCCATTTTCACACGTAACAGAGTTCCACAAGTACCCTAATGATCCATGCTCCATAATATACGAAGTTTGATTATATAAGCATTAACTAAGCAAGGAATATACTAATAAATAAAGGTAAAAAATAAGTGTCTTGGTCTCTAATCCCATGGATATATTTAGTTTAGTTACCTAATGAATAAATCACTAGCATAAGGGTATAAACACGTTGAAGAAGATGCAATTTACTCCAATGTTGTAAACCAAGCTCTTCTATAATTGCTTATTTACTAGGAATTCTTGAAAGGGGGCATTTTAATCATTTTGAAAAGGGTTAAATAGGTTTTTGTCCCTCAATTTTAAGTGAAAATTGGAATTAATCCCTCTTTGGAACTCTGGTCCAATTTAGTTCCCCAATTTTAGGATTGTATGAATTTAGTCCTCTTAACCAAATTTTGTTAAATTTATTTGACGTTTTATATGCGTTTCATTATAATTTCTTAACAAATATTGAAGCAAAAATATGTCAAACGGTGTAAACAACTCAAATGCTATTATAAGATGGGTTTAAAATGTTAAATAAACTTAACAAAATTTGGTTGAAAGAACTAAATCCATACAATGTTAAAGTTGGGAGACATAATTAAGCCAAAGTCTCGAAAAAAAACTAATTCCAAAGTACATAAACCAAAAATATATTTAATCCTTTTAAAAATCATTTAATACTTTTTTAAATATTAAAAATCAAATTAAATATTAAGATTTCAAATATGAATTTGGTTCTATATTAAATAAAAACAATTAAGATAAATAATATATAAGAAAGAAAATTAATAAATACGTAGTTTGGATTGAATGTAATATTTCATATTATTTTACTCATATTAAATAATTATTTCTCCAACATACCCTGAAAGATTCAAAGAGTGGAGTCCAAATTGGTCCAGGTGCTACAGCATTTGCGCGAATGTTATCCTTTGCCCACTCCAATGCTACACTCTTGGTGAATATATCCATAGCTCCTGAATTATATTATGTATTTTGTTTAGATCAACAAGTTATATTAATATATGTGGAAAATTAGAAAAAAAATTAGTCTGTGTACCTTTAGTGGCTGAATAAGCAGATAAAGCTGGAAGAGCTTTTGAACCAGCAATGGATGAAATGAATACTATGCTCCCACATCCAGATTGTTTAAGAAGTGGGTGTGCAAGTTGAGTCAAATGAAAAGCAGACTCAAAATTAGTAGCCATTACAGTTGATACATCTTCAGCAGTGTGATCTACTATGTTCTTTTTTACGTCTATCGCTGCATTGTTCACCTAAGACAACCACATAACAAATAAACAAATCTTAATTATATTCTTAATCTTGCTTCAGAGTTTTTGCAGGGAGTAGATGAATTTAAGATGGGTGGTTGAATAATGTTACCATAATGTTAAGCTTTCCGTGGAAGATTGAGGAAACAGTTTCCATAAGCTTCTGTCGTTGATGGCTATGTTTGACATCACAGACTGAACCAGAGACGTTGAATCCCTTCTTCTTCCACTCTTCCAAACACTTATCAATATCATCTTGCTTTCGTGAACATATATGAATAGCTGCACCAAATTCTGCCAGTTCCTCTACGATGGCATGTCTAAGACATTCAAAAGGAAGAAGAAAGATTAGAATATAAAAGGAAAAATGAATGCGAAGAGAGAAGAAGATTAAAGCATATGATGAGATGACGAACCCAATGCCTCGGGTGCCTCCTGTCACAAGAGCCGTCATGCCATGGAGTGACCACCTATTGTCCTTTATGCTGCTCAGCTTTGGTTCCGCCATTTTTGCTTCTGATCGATCCTCCAGAAAACAGAAAACACAGTGCTCTCTCTCTACATGTTTTCACTGAATAGTTGTGATGTGAAGCAGAAGCAAGAGCTGCAAGATAGCTCTCTTTTCATATACATGTCGAAGTTCTGAAACATTTGTGGCTGTGAATGATTTTAATCTTATCGCCAAATAAAATGAACCTGAAGTACGTACTTTGGGTCTTCAGAAAACAAAACTCGTTGGCCCATAACCCAAAGATTTTGTGGGGGTTTGGATAGGATGAATGAGGATAAATAAAATTAAGTAATTAATAATAGTCGCTTTCGGAATGACCAGAAAACGGAAACGCAATGCTCTCTATTCGTCTTCACTTAACAGACCTGAGGTGAACAGAATCAAGAGATGCAAGTACTCTTCGTATATACATGTTAAAGTTATAACAATTTTAAAAAAAAAAACATAGTATTGAAATAATTTTATCAACGTAGCAAAATTTGTATTAAAATAACATTTATTAGTAGAAAAGAAATTTAAAGATAACAAATTATTCACGAATTTTATCATTTTAATTATCAAAGAAAATATTTATCAGTAATGAATTTATCGATAACTTATAATTTTCATTATTGTAGAATATTTTTGTAGTAAAATCATTTGGGAGCGTCAAAATCTTTAATTATGTTGGTGTAAAATCTGTTAATAAATTTGTTGGTAATCATTTTCTTTTAAAAGTTGTAGCTTTTTTAAATCATATATCTTATTTTGAATCTACTCACTACAAGAAAAGAAAAAATGTTTTAGTCACTAATAAAATTAGTAGCAAACATTCATAATTATAAAAAATAAATAGTAACAAAAATTTTAATCGTAAAACAGTTAATTATCAATTTCAAAATTATGTGTCTAAATAGTCATCGAAATTATGGTCATTAATCGATCACTAAAAATTTGGTCACCTTGAAGTATTGGAGACCAATTTAGCAACCAAAATTTCAGTTGAAAATTTGTTTGCTAATACGAAAAATTTTTAATTTAACAAAATAGTTTTCGATCACTAATTTGGCCGCAAATATATACATTTTTTTAATTTAATTAAAATAGTATTGGTGGATAAAATATAGTTAAATTGGTGACTAATCGGTGACTAAAGTAGTCGTTAAATCAACCTATTTATATTCAATTTTCTAACTTGCTTATGATTGTTGCATGTTTAATTATACTAAATAATAATAAACTCCAACATATAATATAGTAAAAAATAGTGTAATACATAATCCAACATAAAACCAAAATGAAACTAGTTCTAAATACATATACAAGTTTACTACATCGTCTCCATTACTAGAATGGTTTACTAAATAATCTCGATTGATAGAAGGACTAAAAGGGTCTAACATAAAATTCTTCAACTATATGTTCCTTCTCTTACTCATAATCTTGCATTTGTAATTCTAAATTCAGGCCATAACCATTTGTAATTTCGTATTCCCTTTTTATAATGTTTCCTGTCAAAACATCCAAACTGAATTGTTCATAATTTATCCCAACGGAATTGTTCATAATTTTCAAAGTAGTTGTATGGTAACAAATAAAACTCTTGAAAATTGATTTGTATACATATGCATGTATAAATAAAGGAATAATACTTCTATAACTTGGCAAACATTAACTACACTAATGAGTTCCCATCCTTAAATAATATGTTATAAAGGTTTCTTTTTAGCAAGGCATACTTTGGAAACATCAAGAAAATCCCCTGTCTCAACATCCTTTTCCCTAAAAAGTCAAACGCATATCAGGCTAAAATAATTTCTGCATGTCTTGATAGATTTAAGTGTCGAGTGAGAAAAGGAATAAAAAAGGATTGTATAGGACTTTTTGGTGGCGTTGGAGTGGGTAAAACAATACTTATTATGGAATTGATCAATAACATTGTCAAAGCTCATGGAAGTGTGTCTATATTTGGCAAAGTAGGTAAGCGTACTTGCAAGGAAATGATCTTTATATGGAAATGCAAGAATATGGGATAATTAATGAACAAAATATTGCAGAATTCAAAATAGCTCTAGTATATGGTCAAATGAATAAACCACCTAGAACTCGTATGAGAGTTGGTTTAACTACCCTAACTATGGCAAAATATTTTCGAGATGTCAATTAGCAAGATGTACTTCTATTTATCGAAAATATCTTTCGTTTCTTTCAAGAAGGATCTGAAGTATTTGCCTTATTAGGTCGAATGCCCTCTATTATGAGTTATTGATAATTGATATTATCATGTTTTTATTTTATTTATTTTTATATCTTATTTTTATTTTATTTTTGGATTTTATATAATATTTCAGGTTTTATTAAATAAAAGTGGAAAAGATAAATATGTGGATTATATTCTACAAAAAAGGAAATTTCAGAGATTTGGGAATATTATCAACAGAATGAGTGGAATATTGAATAGTCAAAGATTATCAACAGTATCATATATCCACAAAGTTGGTTACTCAAATTACAGGTCAGAATAATTGAAGAATAATTCAAAGATATGGAATCTCCAAAGATTAAAAGATATATTTCAAGAATTATCTCTTACAATTTATTCAAGTACCCACAATCACACATATCACATTTCCTTACTTCAATTACATCCTCATTTCACATTATATAACACATATATGTCCAATAATAAGAGAACACCATCAAATTTGATATTCACATCCCTCAAATTTAAGTACAATTAATCATATTTTTATCTCTGAATCAAGTGTTAACAGAAAATGCTCAATATATACATCAACACAGATTTTATCTTCTATCACTTATTCAATAAAAATTGGTATGATAATTAGAAAGAACGAGTGTGAGTTTTACTATGCGATTATCCATTTTCGGAGTAAAAGTTCATGTTCGCGTGCTATTTGGTGGCGCAACAACGATCGACGATGGTGTTGTGGTGGACGGGGCATAGTGGTGCGATGGAGTGTGGTGGACAGTGGCAAAGCAATGGTGGTGTTCACGCAGAGAATTTGGAGAAGAGGAACAATGTTCGCGCAGAGGTTTTGGGACGAAGGTGAACAGTGGAAATTCACGAAATTGGGAACCTAAAAAAGGTATATGGCATCGGTTCAATTAGTAACCGAGACTCAAAGTGGATATTGCCTCGGTCCTACTCTACCTAAGGCCAAAGGCTCTGTTGATAATGACAATTTTGAAAAATTGGGGAATTCTGATGAGTTATAGGCTTCGGTTGACTTACAACTGAAAAATAAAAGTCCTTACAGGCTTCAGTTGGTTGGTGACCCAAGGTAGAAAAGTTCAAAAATTTCAAAAATGTCACCGCGTCCTTATAGGCTTCGGTTCCTCAATAACCGAGACTTATAAAGTGATGTAAAAACGCTAAACTGCACTAGTACTGGTGTTAAAAAAAGTAAAAATCATCACAACAAATAAAACATTATATTATCAAGTATTTATTGTTGAAAGGATACACACTTTCTTTTTTTCTATATCAAATATCAAGAAAAAAATATTTATAAAAATATCAAATAAGAGTATTAAATAATAATTAAATAAATGTCAAAGTAATTATAAAAAGAGAAGAAAATATCATGTGTGTCTTTGAAATAAGTTATAAAAGTGAAGTATGAAAGGAAAGTTAATATTTCTATATTACTTGTTTTATTAGTTTAAAACAATGATAGATACGAGGATGGAGATGAATACTAGATTGAAAACAAGGTACATTTGTGCATATTCATTATGACTTTATATTTATTTCAAAAATTTAGATATTATTCATACTTATACTTATAATTGTATCCAATTAGAGTAAAAAAATTTCATTATAATTAAAATAGGTTCGAACAACTTAAAGAATCAAATTCATTTGTCATCCTTAATATTAAATATCAATTCACTCTTATAACACTACAAGAAAACACATGAATAGCCACCCAGTTAAACCCACCCAAACGAAAGAAACGAGTCCGCTTTGCGTCCATTTCCAGCGCACCCTCCTAATATGGAAGCTTTTGATCTTTTGTGTGGGGAAGAGGACAGACTCAAACTAGGGACGGTCTCACTCACCCTCTCATAGTGCGACTCTTTAGTTTTCTGACAACTTTCGAAATGTGTTTATATAGCGTGGGCTTAGCCGTCGCTTCCCATTTAATATTTAAATTAAAAAACCATATATAGGGAACATCAACCTCCTTGAAAATTGTTTTACTCTTTACATCAATCGTAAAACCGAGGAGTTTGCTTTACACATTGGTTCAACAAGGATTACTCCCTCAGTGTTTTGTGTTACAATTTTGTCACTTCCTTGGTTACTTCATAAAGCAAGCATCTTTGTTACTTCCTCGGTAATGGTCTCTGTAGGAGCAACTAGTTTACAAACACAAAACAAACAAGGGAAGAAATTGAAAAATTCAAAATAAACCAGTGACTCTTTACAAATCTGAAAGATGAAACTGCAAAAGAAAACCATATTGCAAGGATAATGATAGATTGCAATTGGCGTGTAAGAACTAACATTGAACAAGAAATGATTCACCCACTATTGCACATTGGTGAAAGTTGCACAGACCCATCTCCTTGAGGGTGCGAAGTCAAGGTTTGAAGAGGCTATGACTGCCACCAACACTTGCCGAAGCAAGTCATTGCTTCTCACTCAACTAGAGACAATGCTGGCGCTGGCTACGCGGACGCTATTCCTCTTTCTCTTTGCATGAAGGTGGTTCTTAAATGGAAATCACTAGCGGCAGATGTGTTGGAGGGCAGATAATCCAAAGGCCACCGACCCATCAATGGAGGAAGCCTTTGTGTGTCTCATTAATGATAATGGAGGTATTGGCGATCATGGTTGTTGGAAGATGGAAACTGATACAGTGTGGTTATTGGAGGGGGGAAGGAGATGAATATAGAGGGTAATGCAGCCTCCAATGGTCTGGGTAATGACTAAATGGAGATCCGGATGAGTAGGAAGAATGGAGGTGCTGGAAATCTTGGATGGGTAAGATAATGCCATTAAGAAAAGGATATAATGTTGTTTGAGAAAGGGAAGAGGCAAAATCGAAAATGGAAAGTTAATGGAGGAAAAAAATAATCTGAACTTTAACGATTCAAATTTCATTACATAAGTCCCATGCCTACACACGAGTGGTTTTTTTTTTTCTTATAATTTAAATTAAGAAAATTAATATTTTTATTATTATATTTAAATAAATTATTTATTTATATTATTATATTCTATTATTATAATTACATATATGATATTTAAATAATAAAATAAAAATAATAATTAATTACTATTTTTTTATAATAAATTAATTAAGAGTACATAGAAGTTAATGTTTAAATTCTAAATAGAAGCATATTTAGATACAATAAGATTAAAAGAAAAATAATATTGGAAGGTATTGAGATATGGAATTAGCAAAAAAAAAATTGAAGTTAAACATAAATTATTTTAAATAAAAAGTAACATGCAATTATGAATAAAGTGTAAATATATTGTTAAATGTAATTTTATTAAAAATTTAACATGAATTCATGGTTAAAATTAATAAAAAATATACATAAGATATTGTTATCAATATAGATTTTTGACTCTGAGTTAATTGTTTGATGTGTAAGCATATGTTTTACCGTTAGAGTTGTTAGTTATATATTATATTAAAATAAAATGCATATGTACATTTCATTGTTAAAATAAAATGTAGGTATATTGTGAACTTTGGTCCCGTACAAAAGTATAGTCCACACAAGAATAATTAAATTTTGAAAAAATGAAAAAATGCAAATAGTATGCATGATTATAAATTTAAAAAATTGTTTTAAGTAATATTGTAAATACTTTATCACTTTTCTACTTTTCTAATTCAAGTAATGCATTTATATTATTTTTAAAGACATTTATAAATATCTAATTAATAAGTGTGAGCACAATATCGTAGAAACTAAAATATCCCCAAAAGAAATATATATTCTCAAAAATATTCACAAAATATATTTGTTTTTATTGATAAAAATTCATTAAAAAATAACAATTTCAACAATATTCTCGTAACTTCTCCAACTCCTAATCTCTTATGAAATTTATGGAAACATTAACCTAATTGCGCCATTTAAAGTTCAAAGGGACCAAAGTTTCAATTTTAATCTCTAAAAAGACATTCATCATAAGGTTATCATTGATAATATCATTAACATATCCAAACACCAGTTGTCCTTTAACATAATCATATTACGATAACATCATGTTCTCAACGGGTATGAAATTTCGAGTACTTATATATATAGAGAGAAAAAGTTCTCAAACAGAATATAGTACAATACAATAATTAAAAAGATCAGTATACCCCAAACCCAGTGCTACATGATCTTTTCAGTTTTACTACTACTTAATTTATGTAGAAATCCACATACATCTACGACATCCCATTATCATTAGGATTCATGTATGTGAGTAAGTGTTTTGAAATAATAATGAGTGACAAATATTCATTTGCAAAACTAAACAAATACTCATTTAAAATGAAATAAATTATCTACGAAAATAACAAAATTTACAAAACAATGGGAGGATTGAGCAAGAAATATAAAGAATAGTGTAATGTGGCAAACAGACTACTATGAATGATCCCTTTGGTAGATTTTCCATCCCACTTTACATTGGAAGCAAATAGAGAAATAATCCAAGAGTATGAAATTTGTCCTACACATTCTTATTTGTAACAGACCTTGCTTCCAAATTCAAAAAGATTCCCCCTGATGCAACAAAGTAAATCAGAGGCCCATTAATTATCAATAAATTCATGGAATATATGGCAATAATTGATTTATCAAACTTAAAGCATGGAAGAAACTATTACACTTCAACCTTGTGCTAAAATAAAAAATTTAGTGACTTCATATAACATACTGACGTAACTTAGTCTGTTTCAAGGTATATGATTACAATACTTCAATCTTTATGATAGAGAGGCTGTTTATAAAATATAGTTTAATCTACACAGACAAAGAAACAAATTACAACAATATGTTATACTTGGTTGCATTTACTTTAGCTAAGTTAGTAGGTCTTGCAAATTACAAAATTATGACATTTGATATGGCAGAATCAATAATATTGACTCCACTTTAAACATACCCTCTCTTATGACCTTATAAAGTCAAAACAGAACATGCTTCTAGGAGTAAAATATAATTTCATTGATTTCATATCACTAAAGAGGAACCTTTTGTAATTTACAATGTAATGCATATTTATCATAGCTATCATGCAATTCAAAAAACTGTCTTTCAAACCCATTAACTAAATAGAAGATGAGTGTTTTCATTTCCATACCTTCCATGAAGTCAATTATATAAAAGGAAAATCCTTTTTAACTTTGTTTCTGATTGTACTCCAAGGTCTTCTTGCATACCAGTTAAATACAATGCAATGCAAATAAATATGTCAGCATACTTTATTCAAGTAAAAGGTATGTGTTTCATCGGAATCAAGATACTATCAATATAACATAGCCTTTAGATATGATCCCTTAGGTTTGTCTGCAAATTGTACAATTCATCTGGTTTTGTCAATTTTCATCAATCCATAATCTGATACTCGGCTACAAGACAATTAACACGATTAAATCCAAACTCAATTCAAGATAAAACAAAAAACGATATCATTTTTAGTGAATGTTTAGATCTTATGAATAAGGTGGAGCTCCTTTATTGTGAGAAATCAAATGTTGTAGATTTTCATGTAGAGATACTTGTCATCCATGGGAACACATGAAATTGTGATATCAACATCCGTGTTAAAGTGTCTCTGCAATCATAGTCCCCATCAAAATCAATATTAGTTTCAAAAGACTATAAATGTTATAAGTTGTAATGTTAGATGAAAATTTATACCATTTATACCTGTACAACGTCCATATAGTCCATTCGGTAAAGATGATCCCCAAAAAGTATCAATATATGCTCCGTATTCATGTTCTTAGCATCCTGCAAGATCATGCAGAACCACATTCACCACTCCATATATCAAAATAGTATTTTTAAGAAATACACAACATCATATGTTTTTACCTCAGAAACCCAAATAAATTGCCTAATAACATCAATTGTTCCTTGGAACCATTTCTTCCTTGCTTCTCCAAGCATCTGAGTAGCAGCCAAGGCTTGTTCCTATATAATTTCAAATTATTAAACTTGTAGCAAAAAACACTTTCCAGAAGAACATAAAGATCTTGTTTGGTTCTCTCACCACTTTCTAGTTCTAAAAACCATTTTCTAAAACAATTTTATACCATCCAGCAATCAATTTATCATACAACATCTAATAAGTTCTAAAATCAAAACTTCCTTTCAAACATAACACTAACCTACCTCCATAAAACTGACTCCAAAATTCATGCCATTTCCAAAGTTGTATTTCTAGTTAAAAAAAGGTTAAAATAACTTTTTGGTCTCAATTTTCGTCAAGTTTTTTCAAATAAGTCCTAATTTTGGTTTCGTATTCAAATAAGTCCCAATTTTCGTCAATTTTGTTCAATTGGGTCCTTTTTTGCTAACACTGTTTAAATCATTAACGACCATGAATAGTGACTGCCACGTGTCACTTCGTGGTTTTTTTGAATTTTTTTGAATTTTTTTAAAATTTTTTTAAAATGTACACGTGTCAACCCAGGAGTGTGCCACGTGTCACTTCGTGGTTTTTCTGAATTTCTTTTGAATTTCTTTTTAAATTTTTTTAAAATGTCTACGTGTCAACCGAGTAGCGTGCCACGTGTCAAAGTCAATGTTCTAAATTCAATTTGGTCCCTATATTTGTTATTTTTGTTCAATTAGGTCCCTATTTTTGTTAACAATAACCAATTTGGTACCTCTCCAAATTAAAACCAAATTTAATTTTTATATTAAAATTCACAATTTTTATTAAATATTTTTATATAATATATTAAAATTCACATCATTATGAGTTTGATATAAAAATGAAATTTGGTCACATTTTCGACAAGAACCAAATTGGTTAATGTTAACAAAAATTGGGACCTAATTGAACAAAAATAACAAATATAGGGACCAAATTGAATATAGAATATTGACTTTGACACATGACACACTACTAGGTTGACACGTGGACATTTAAAAAAAATTAAAAAAATTAAAAAAACATTTAAAAAAAATTTAAAAATTCAAAAAAAACCACCAAGTGACACGTGGCACACTTCTATGTTGACACGTGTACATTTAAAAAAAATTTTAAAAAAAATTTAAAAAATTAAAAAATAAATAAAAAAAAATTCAAAAAAACCACGAAGTGACACGTGGCAGTTATTGTTCATGGCCGTTAATGATTTAAATGGTGTTAGCAAAAAAGGACCCAATTGAACAAAATTGACAAAAATTGGAACCTATTTGAACACAAAACCAAAATTATTTGAAAAAACTTGACGAAAATTGGGACCAAAAAGGTATTTTAACAAAAAAAAACTTTGAGATGGTTAAGTGATGTGATCTCACTATTGATTATTTTAAAAAGCTACTTTCTATAAATAAAATATATTATATTAATAAAATTATTGAAAATCTAAGATCTTACTGGTAATAAAGTAACATAGGATCCATCTTTTATCTAACATAGGATCCATCTTTTATCTGCACAAAAGAATACCGGAGGCTATATACAAGAAGCTATATGCACAAACAATTTTTTCATATTTTTACAAAGATTGATAAAAAAATATGTGGAAATATAATAAAATATGAAGTCAATATATATTACTACTTTTATTTCTCTTCGTATGTAATTGTTATAAATCTAAAATGAGTATCGATTTGGAAAAATTATATTGACTTGGACAAATTATATTGTTATACTCATGGAGTTGGGTCATTCCTAATCACTAATTATAGTAATACGGATGAGAAGGTTCCAAAATACATTATAAGTTGGTAAAGCTTTGGACAATATTACATCATCCTTTCACCCATTCTTCTCTATTTTAATAGCCATGGAAATTTTGCTTGTAGATAATTGGGTTGAGTGAAGTTCCTCTGAGATTTGGTCATCATTTGTAACCTCAGTACACAATCTTTTAGTCCGTGTTAAACAGAGAACCTCTGGATCATGATTTGTTATCGTTGATAAACTATGCTGCAATATATAATACAATAGCAATATAAGTATAACTAACCAATTTCTCAAAGTTACCCAGTTGACAAAGTATATTTATATAATTATACTTACAATACAACTATATGTGTCTGTGTCTGCTCCTAAATCAATAATAGCTCTTGCACTACATTCAACATTCTATCCACACAAAAAATATGAGTTCATAACACCCATTCCAATGCATATAAAACACACACACACACACACACACACATATATATATATATATATATATATATATATATATATATATATATTTATCAGAATACATGCATTACATACCTCTTTTTTGAATGAAGCAAACTTTTAATGTGCCCAATAATATCAGTATCCAATGATGTTTTCATTACTGACCCACACTTATTTCTTGGTTGGATTCTGACCTTAAATATAATAGTACAATCTAACAACACATTCAAGTCATTTGGAAAACATATTGATCATCTTCTCCATCCTAAATACGAACCGGTCATTGTCCTAAAATATTAAATATATTAGACAATCCATTCATAACCAAAGAAATATATATCATCCATTACCTGAAGGAGGTTTGATTTTTGCTTCAGTCAAAATAATGATCATTGCTTCGGGTTTTGTTTTACAGTTCCAATTACTCAAAAAGTTTGTGGCAAAGCTATCCCACAACGCATAACAAATTCCAGCATCACTACATATTAACACTTACATTCAAAAAAAAATTATAAGTAAGAAAGAAAGTTTGGATGTTGTTGTGGTAGTGTATTACAATATTGGAAGAAACAAAGACGCAAAGACTACTAAACATGCAATAAATACACTGACCGAGCAAATTTGAACCATATCAACAGCAAAAAAAACACTTCCGTGAATAACGTACTCATAAAAAACAAAGAAATTATTTATGCACAAATTACAGATCTTGCAAGGTTTAACCTCGTAGACCCACATGTGAGGAACACCACCATCAAACTAAAAAAATGAAAAAATAATAAAAATCAAACCTTTTAAAAATAAAACTTTTTAATAATGATTTTTCATCCTTATGCTTGAAAACTTTGTTTTGGATCTTTAAAAATCTTCGATATTCTCTTCAATAAAAGAAGAAAACGTGAAGGAACATAGGAACAAAAATGAGAAACATTAGAAAACTCTAGAACACAGGTACTAACCAAAAAAACATACATTTGTCACACCCTTACAAACAGAAACGGTAGCACGATCCCGAGCACCACCATCATTAGAGCTCGCGCATCGTGGTCCTAGTTAGTATCATAACTCTCCTTGATAGGTATAACTTTTCCAAAAAAAACCTAAAGAACCATGAAATAAAATCAAATAAGAAAATAAAACCTAGGAATCAAATAAAGCTCAGAAGAAAAAAACCTATCATGATTGCTCAATCGAGAAGGATCATAACATGTTTGTGTGGAGTTCAGTTGTTTCTCCGGTGTCGAAAGGTGGGATCGTTGAGAGGTCAAGAATCATTTTTTTTAAACTAAATAATGGAGGAACAGAGTATGTAAAGGAAAGAAAAGACAAAGGGAATTTCAAACTGAGTTAGGAACCTAAAAGATGAATCTCAATCTAAAGAAAAGACAAAGGGAATTTCAAACTGAGTTAGGAACCTAAAAGATGAATCTCAATCTAGCAGAGAGCGGGAAGAGTTAAAAGGATTAAAAGAGGAGAATGACAAAAAACCAAAACATTGGACAGGTGTCAAAAATTTAGATATGGATATGAGGATCTTTTCCAGATGTGTTTGTTTTCATATATTTTAGATGTTATTTAGTCTTTTTATTTAAATAATAGTTTATTTTTGTCGGTCAAATCATCAAAAGATTTTAATTTTATTTAAAAGTTTGATTAAAAATTGAAACTGTAACGCTGAACTTTAATTATTTACCATAAACATTTATTGCACCCATCATTTAAGCTGACACATAATAATTCAAATAAATTTTTAACTTTAATACACTTTTATCGTACGTTCAAATATAATTTTAAATTAAAGTTTTATTTTAATTATCATTTTGTGTCTGATTAGCTAACGCGTGGCATTTCTATTTTTTTTTTAATATATGTGTGATTTTATAGTATTGTTATTAAGATCCATTCTAAGAAGTATTTTATTTTTGAATATTTTTTATCTCTTTTATGTTGTGTAGCCCACGCTAATAGGGTGGGTTATGTTACGGAAGCTAATTTTTGGCAGCTATTTGTTCACATTTTTGTAGTATAAAAACATTTATCAACATTAAAAATCAATCACCTTTAAGTAGTTTGTTGATTATTAAAATCATGAGTGCAAAAAGTAGACGTGTCAAAGTGAGCCAACCCGGCTTACACAGGCTGGCTCACCACGAGTCGGGTTGAAAATGAGTGAACCCAACCCGGCTCATTTTATGGTGAGCCATAAATTTTGTAACCCGGCTCAACCCACCACGGGTTGGTGGGTTAAGTGGATTAGCTCACCAACCCACCTAAAAAAATTATTTATTTATTTATTTATTAGTATTCAAATATTTAAATAAAATTTTAAGTAACAATAATAGTAAAATCAAAAACCAATGTTTTGATCATTCTCACCACCAATATACGAAGAATTATTTCTAAGAAAGTATCCATATAGTCTAAGAAAGCATGACTAATATTAAAATTTTTTTGTCATGCTATTCAACAAAATATAAATAAAAAACTATACATTTTTTTCATGCTAATTTAGAAAAAAATTGTTTATAAGACGGTTACTTGAGTAATTTATTATAAAGATTATAGTTAAAGATTAAAGTATCAACATATATAATTTGATAATCAAATTAATTAAACATTTAAACCATTCAAATATAATTAAGCAATATTCTAGCATTTAAAAATAGGAAATTGTGAACAAATATAATAGGAGTAGTAAATAATTATTAAAAAATTAAAAAGAAAATTTAAAAAAAATTTAAAAAATTGTAAAAAAAATGTTGGTGGATTAAGTGGGTCAACCCACCTTCAATCCGACTCGAACCCGTTTAACCCGTGGGTTAAGTGAGCCGGGTTGAGTTCAACCCATTTTTAAAAAAGTTAAATTTTTCTCAACCCAATCCGACTCGAACCCGTGGTAAGCCAGATTGGCTCATGGGTTGAAACTCATTTTGACATCTCTAGCAAAAAGTATAATTTTTTTCCAATCGTACGTCTTCATCATATCAAGACATGAATATCTGAAGTATGAAATTATATATTTGTGGGTTGTCCATACTAGCCCAATAATGAGTCACATAATTTGCCCAACAAACATTATTTTACTAGACTCTAATGGCTCTTGAACCATATTGAAATGTAAATTTTTAGCTTAGCTAAATCTTATAAGCTAATAAAATGAGATTTATATTCATTATAAATTTGTCTCATCTAGTTAATCTGAGATATCCAACAATTACTTTTATAATTATTAAGCAAATATTTGGACACAACACATAGGGACCAAATACACAGGCTTAAGACGCTAGACAATACTTAAGAACTTAAGATAAATGGAAAAGATGGCTTACCAATTATCGTAAGCAAGATTCAGAGGATACATTACATATGAGAGATGGAAAATAGAATAGTTGAACACTAGAGTTCATTCAGCGAAGTGACTCTTATTTAATTGTGGAGTCACTAACTGAAATTTAAGATGTGAAACCGCCATCAACATAGAAAATCTGGCCAGTGATGTACGATGCAGCTGGAAGACAAAGAAAAGCAACGAGTGGTGATACTTCTTTGGTTTCTCCGACACGACCCAAACATATTGTAGATGTAACAATAGCATCCCACTCTTTCGCTCCAGTGTTCTCCTGTAAGAAAACCAATTACTATGTATCAACGTATGAGCAAACAAACACATCATGGTAACATGTTTTTTCTCACAATAACCCATTGTTGTAAGCATGCAATCCACCATGAATATCTGAATCTTCCTCTTAATTTTAATTGTCCAACATTCTTGGGTATTTCGAGAAAGGATCTTGGAGAGATACAACACCAATAAGTCATATATATAAGGGATTAACATCACTTTTAATCCAAAACCTTAAGATAATAAATTTATGAGTCTTTATTCTTATATAATACTTTATTTTCTATTTTTACTCGATATAAAAATTAGAGTCACACTTGGATTTCTTACAAGAATATCACAAACATATACCCTGACAGATTCAAATAGTGGAGTCCAAATTGGTCCAGGTCCTACAGCATTTGCACGAATATTATCCTTTGCCCACTCCAATGCCACGTTCTTGGTGAATTGATTCATGGCTCCTAAATTAAATTATATATTTCGTTCAGATCAACAAGTTAGATTAAAAATAATATTAATATATGGGGAAAATTAGAAAAAAAAAATAGTCTGTATACCTTTAGTGGCTGAATAAGCAGATAAAGCTGGAAGAGCTTTTGCACCAGCAATGGATGAAATAAATACTATGCTCCCACATCCAGATTGTTTAAGAAGTGGGTGTGCAAGTTGAGTCAAATGAAAAGCAGACTCAAAATTGGTAGCCATTATAGTTGATACATCTTCAGCAGTGTGATCTACTATGTTCTTTGTTATGTCTATCCCTGCATTGTTCACCTAAGTGACAACCACATAGCAAACCACCTCATATACAATAATAAAAAATAATCACAAAATCACCAATAATGGAGACTTCACATTGTCAAATTAAAAGCTACCACGTTAGATGCATTGACAGTAAAAAAAACTCTTAAAAATGACCGATCATAAGTGATCATAAATACGAACGCTTAGAGATCAGATACTATTTTTCTAATTAGAGATCAACTTATTTGATAGTCAAAATTTTGATTATAAATATTATTGATCAATTTAAACATCAATTCATAATATTTAGTTATCAATTTAAAAATAATTTATAGTTTTTTGAAATTATTTTATTTACCAACAATTTTTAATGTAAAAATTAGTTATAATAATGATTAATTACTTTTTGTCAATAAGATTAATTATCATTCAAAGATTTTTTTTGTAATAATGCATCAACTGAATTGAATTCCTCACAAGTAGTTTATCATATATTTCTGTATTAAAATTTGATAGAATTAATTTTAGTATAATTATACTTTTTTGAAAAAAAAAATGCATTATTATAATTTTAAATGGTTAAATGTAATTAAGTTTAAAAAAATATATATTCTCATGTAATATATTTTATGCACAAATTTCTCGAGTATAAGTTTGTAGAATAATGTCTCTAATAGTCTCGTGTCTTTGTATATAAATCACCATGTGTATAAGCTAAGATGCCAAGTAGACCATGCTTATTTACTTAAATTAATTAGTTAGGTTAGTCAAGGCTTTTCCCAAATCCTTCTAATTTTAAAAGGTTAAACACCAAGTCTTTTATGGCATACAAAATACGTAAGATTATGTTAATAATAATAATAATTACATTAACATTTAACATAATATGATATGTTATAAATTTAAAATAATTGAAATCTTAATAACTTTGATTTAAGTTTTAATATAATTAAGCTCGATTTATCTGATAAAAATTTATAGATAAATTTAATTAAGTTTTAATAGACTATTTAATAAAAGATATTGTATTTAACTTTTATTATTATTATTATTATTAATTGTTTTTCTATGTGTCGGTCACCTCATTCTTTTTCATTTTAAAAACTAATTAATCGATAAAAAAAATATATTGTAAAGAAAAGGAGTGAACTCATTCACAAGTTGAAAATAAGAGAACGAAAATAATAACTATATATATATATATATATATATATATATATATATATATATATATATATGTTTTTTTATAAAAAAAAAAAATGTAAAAATATATATATAAAAATATTTATATTTATAAAATAATTAAACCTTAATTACATTATTATAATTTATTCAAAATATTTACACATAAAAATATAATTTCTATTAAATTTTAGTAAGATTTATTAATATACACATAAATCTAACTCAGTTTTATATGATAGATTAAAACGACTTAAGTTGATTTACATTATAATTTTATTTGGGTGTTGAATGCTACCAGAATGTTAAGCTTTCCCTGGAAGATTGAAGAAACAGTTTCCATAAGCTTCTGGCGTTGGTGGCTATGTTTGACATCACAGACTGAACCAGTGACGTTGAATCCTTTCTTCTTCCACTCTTCCAGACACTTATCAATATCATCTTGCTTTCGTGAACATATATGAATAGCTGCGCCAAATTCTGCCAGTTCCTCTACGATGGCATGTCTAAGACATTCGAAAGGAAGAAGAAAGATTAGAATAAAAGGAAAAATGAATGCGAAGAGAGAAGAAGATTAAAGCATGATGAGATGACGAACCCAATGCCTCGGGTGCCTCCTGTCACAAGAGCCGTCATGCCATGGAGTGACCACCTATTGTCCTTTATGCTACTCAGCTTTGGTTCCGCCATTTTTTCTTCTAATCAATGACCTCCTGAAAGAAGAAAACACAGTGCTCTCTCTCTACACGTTTTCACTGAATACATGTGATGTGAAGCACAAACAAGAGCTGCAGGATAGCTCTCTTTTTATATACATGTCCAAGTTCTGATACATTTGTGGCTGTGAATGATTTTAATCTTATCGCCAAATAAAATGAACCTGAAGTGTGTATATAAAGAAGTGGGTACTTCTTTATATACACATCTTCAAGCAAGGGAGTGTTTCACGTCAATAGATTTTAACTTGTCTTTGTACTCGATAATGAATTTGGAACAGTAGAAATTAATAGATTTGAAGGAAGAGAGATATAGAAGGGGTTGGAGTAAGGGACAGAAAATAAGAAATAAAAAAAAATAAGAAGAATTTGGAAAGACGAGGTTGGTTTGATAAATTAAAAAAAAAAAAAGAAAAATAGGTGTTTATATCATGTCTAATAGTTTTATATAGTTTAAGATTCAACGCATAAGGTGGTTTAAATATTTCTTTCTCATTTTATCCTTCTAAAACGTCTTTTAAGAATAAAATTGTGATAGGATTTCAAGTTTCAAAGCAGACAATACCTCAATACAAGATAATTGATCCTAACGATGTCTTGAAGGACATGGAATGGAACATTGGCACCCACGAAGCTATAATGAGATTCTAAAATGAACCATCGAGTCCCTTAAACTGATGGTTTGTCATTTTCCATAGATCTCGACAAGGTTTGTGTTTCTACCACGTTCAAACAAAATGAGAGAAGAATTATGTAAAAGTTGATGAATGATGTGATTTGTTTGATAATTAAAAAGGAAAAATAGGTGTTTCTACCACGTCCAATAACCTTACATTCCTTAAGAGTCGAGTCCTAAGGCGATTTAAATATTTTTTTTCTTCTTCCACCCTTTGAAGCATCTTTTAAAGACAAAACTGTGACAAAGTTCTAAACTCCAAAGCAAACAATAGCTCGAATGCATGGTAATAACAAACCATCGGTCCCTTCAGTTAATGATCCGTCATTTCTCTTAAATCTTAGATGGAGGTTTATCTTCATGTCTCGTCATAGTAAAATCATATTTAACTCAAAAAAAACATTTAAAATAATTCAACATAAGGAATAATTTTAAAAAATATAATTAAAATATATTTAAATAAAATTTATATACTTTGAATTATTTATTGGATTATAATAAATACTAAGTATTTTAATAGTTAATTGAATTAATACATTATATATAATTTATAATCAACTTTTCTTGCACATGTTCGCTTATGTTTTTCAAAATAAGTTTTTTTTTATCGTATTTTTAGTATTTCTTACTTCGTTTTTTTCAAACTTCACTTAAATGTAAGTGTGACAAAGTGGATCGTGACCCACAATACGATTTGATATTCAAAATAGGGTAAGCTAGATTGACATTTTCAACTCAATAACCTGTTTTGGTACAGTCTGTCTAACTTGTGAAATTAATATGCCAAAGACGCGACAAGCGAGCTTACATATTTTTTAAAATTAAAAATAAAAAATCATTTAAAAGGTTAGCTTTTCAATGTTATATTCGTTTAAGGATGTAAATGAGTAATAATATTGTAACTTAATATATTAACACTTACATATATATAAAGGAATACATAATCTAGTATATTTATTGTAACTTAATATATTATGTATTTGCAGCTTTCTAATGCTCCAGACCTGGATTACTTTGGTATCTACCAAGCATACCAACTGCAAAGCTAATATATGGCCTCATACAAGTTTGAGCATACATCAAACTCCCAACAACAGATACATAAGGGATATTTTCCATTTGTTTCCGTTCCAAATCATTCTTTGGACATTGCATGAGACTAAACTTGTCTCGTTTCTGTATTGGAACAGGAGATGCTGAACATTTATCCATTCTGAATCTCTCTAAAACTATTAATATATGCATTTTGAGACAAACCTAACAGTCCTTGTGATCTGTCATGGAATATATCTATTCATATCACATAGTATGCCTCACCCATATCTTTCATTTCAAAGTTATTAGAGAGAAACCTCTTAGTCTCAATTAATAGACCAAGATCATTAGTCGCAAGCAAGATATCATCAACATACAGAATCAGAAATATAAACTTACTCCCACTGACCTTCAGATATATACACCGATCAACGGTGTTTTCCTTAAATCTAAAGGACACAATAGTATCATTGAACTTAAGATACCATTGCCGAGAAGCTTGCTTAAGTCCATATATCGATCTCTTAAGTTTACACACCATGTGCTCCTTTCCTTCTTCAGCGAACCCCACCGGTTGGTCCATATAGACATCCTCTTCTAAATCCTCATTCAGAAAAGCAGTTTTAACATCCATTTGATGCAACTCAAGATCATAATGAGCTACTAATGCCATGATAATTCTAAAAGAATCTTTCTTAGAAACAGGCGAAAATGTTTCCTTATAGTCAATGCCATCCTTCTGAGTAACACCTTTAGCAACAAGACGGACCTTGTAACGTTCAATATTGCCTTGAGAGTCACGCTTAGTCTTAAAGACCCATTTACACCCAACTCTTTTGCATCCTTCTGGCAATTCCACAAGGTCCCATACGTCATTATGTACCATTGATTTAAGCTCATCTTTCATGGCATCTAACCACTTATTAGAATTATCACCATTAATGGCTTCTGAAAAAGAAATTGGATCATTATCAATACTTAAGTCATTTTCTGACTCTTGTAGATAAAC
>Ga0214544_1004473_pt1 | contig 28085 bp, 20 predicted proteins | sample CNSS3metaG_FD_160074 | JGI IMG/M metagenome (GOLD analysis project Ga0214544, IMG submission 160074) | Root nodule microbial communities from cowpea collected in UCLA plant growth center, Los Angeles, California, USA - CNSS3 | ecosystem: Host-associated > Plants > Roots > Nodule | place: USA...
TTACTTGTGGTTTCCCTAAGGGAGAACCTTGCTGTGTGGTTTTGCTCTTTGCACCGCCCTCCCCCCAACCATCTTAGACAAGTGATAGATTGGTAAGAAACCTAATCTCAATCTTATGAAAATGACACGGTAATATATTTTTGAATTAAAACAATTACTTTGTAATATTCTAAAGTTTGGTATACTAAAGTTGTCTTTCTATATACTAACTTAATGTCTTATTTTGCAGACATTCAAGAGTCATTTGCCAATTCCCGCGAAGTCCATAAAGTTTGGTAGGATAGCATGTGCAAAATTTATAATTCAAATGTACAATAGTATTGATTAGGATATATGTATTTCGATTGTGTACATTTCAATTATCTTTTAAATGTTTTTGGATTATGGATGTTTGAGGAAATATTCTGTTATGGTTGTGCTGCTGTTTGAAAAATATATGCAGGTCTGAAAAATATATGAATGTGGGAATATATATAAAACAGAAAATTTATTTAAAAAAAAACGCAGGGGAATATGCCTCGGTTCTTACCAAGACCGAGGTAAAAAACTCACATATGGCCTCGGTTCTAACCATAACCGAGGCCAAAAAGCCTGCAAAAATTTGAATTAAAAGAAAAATATTTATCACCTATGGCCTTGGTCCTAACTGACCCGAGGCAGAAAGCTGTGTATATGGCACCGGTTTCAAAACAACCGAGGCATAAAACTAGGTCTATGGCTTCGGGTGATAACCGAGGCCAAAAGGGGTACCTTTTGGCCTCGCCCCAATATGCCTCGGTTCCAGACCCGAGGCAAAATGTGGAAAATAATCGGGGCAGAAAGCCCTCAGTGCACTGGTGCAGAGTCCTCCGCTTGGGCGAGGGTTCGCGAAACCCTGGTTGCTCGTGCAGGTCTCGCCTGGGTGAGTTACTCTAGCCTGGGCGAGATTGACAGATCTCGCCACTGCCTTTCCTGCAACAGTCACATATCAACACCCAAGCAACAGTCCAAGATCGTTCACACATTCATCACAGACATACAGTTCATGCAATACCCAACAAACACCAAAACCAACCAGAAAATCGTTCAAGACTCGAAAAACTCTAACTTCCCCGTACCTGGAAAAAGCTTAGTAGAGATCCTGACAGCACGACCACGGGCACAACAGCTCTAAGGACGAACTATGGGGCTGAAAACAGAGTGGGACAGAACAAAGAGATGGAGTTAGCAAAGGCTCTTAACTGAAATTACGAGAAGGTGAAGAGGGACCAGTACAAACAAGAAGGAATACTTACATGGAGTAGCAAGCTCTCTTAGCTCAACGTGACAGTGAAACAAACCCTAGTAGAGGGGTTGACGGCTGCAGTCCTAGGTTCTGTGAAAATGAGTGAAAAGTGAAACTTAGGGCAACGAATGATGGTTTTATCTACTGGGCCAACCCTTAGGCCCACTTACAAGGGCAACCCCTTAAAATATAGGACAGGGAGAAATGGAAATATTTTTAATGGGCCTTACAAATACTATTTCGATATATTTTATTTAATTATTTTTTAAGTTCTAACTTATTACAATCATATTTTAATTTTTTTCACTATAATTGTATAAATAATTTTTATTTACTATAATATAAAAATTTAATATAATTACAATGAATATTTTTTATCATCATCCAACATACAATTAGCGACGACGTTTCTACCTTTGAACAATTAAGGATTTTGATCAAGCTTCCCCTCTTCTTCAATGAAACATTCGCGACCCAAAAAGCAATGTTTCTACCTTTGGAAAAGAAATTTTCTCTTTTTCAACTTTTTTTCCCACACATGCATCAGGTCCTCATTATGATTTTTAAAACATTTTCAATTAAAAAACAAGGGCCACATCAGGTCCTCATTATGATTTTTTAAAACATTTCAATTAAAAAACAAGGGCCACATGGGACGGTGTAAAAAATGAGTTAAAACTTTGTGTGTAAATATTGTTTTCGTAAAAGGATACATTTTGTTTAGAAATCTAATACACTTCAAATCAAACGTATACGTATGTACATTTTTATTCATAAATTTACAACTCATTTATATTTTTCTTTTTTCTATTTATAAAATTATTGCGTAAAAGACATTTAATTAAAGATAGTTTTTTAAAACTATTTAAATTAATAATATATATATATATATATATATATATATATATATATATATTATATATTTTTTTATAAATATATATAAATAAAAAATATATATATATATATATATATATATATATATATATATATTGTAAATTTGTTGGTATATATTTGAAAAATTATATTATTATTAGTTATATAATGTTATAAATTAATATATTTGATATTTTGAATTTTTTTTATTCTATATATTGCATGTCTTACTGTTTGTTTAGGATTTATATATATAAAAAATAAAATTAAAACTAAAAATAATTCTGATCTAATAATTATAGAATAATTATAGAATAGATTGGAATAAATTGTTAAAAGAATTCTAAAAATAAATAGAGTTGCAACCGATATATGATTTATCGAAATTACAATAAAATTATAAATTTTATAAAACTTTTAAAGTAGAAATTATAAAAAATTTACTCTTTTTTATTTATTTTTTAATTTACCATTCTAATTACCTTTAAATCATCACATTGTACTATTACAAAAAATTAAAATAAATAATTAAAAGATTATTAAAATGATGAATTAAAAATAAATCCACAAAATCAAAATATCGAATAATAAATCTTATCATAAAAGTCCATATAGATGTCCAAATAATATCTGAAGTGACTGATTTGGTGCACCAATTACCAAACGTACCCTGTCTCCTTCTACAGAAATTAATACACCAAACGTACCACCATGGTAAATAAAAAAATCTTGTAGACTAAAATTTTAGGAAGAAGATACCGATGGTAATTAATGGGCACATAATTTCATTGTCTGCCTTATTCAATCCACGGGTCACCAGGAAAACAGAAGAAGCTAGTTCCAGTTGTAAAAGTGAAGAGAAAAGGCTGAGATAAGAGCATCAAAATGGGAAAGTTGAATTTACGTTTCATTTCTTCAGATCTGGTTCACTATGGACTTCTACTTTCCCTACTTCTTTTATCGCACTATTCCTTTCAACCTGCATCTTCTGCCTCCAGAGTGAAGTTCCTTCCAGGATTCGAGGGACCTCTTCCTTTTGTTCTTGAAACTGGGTAAGTTTTAAACTCTTTTTGCTATCTACCAACCCAATATGGTTTTAATTATGAGATTGAAAGCAATTGATGAAAGGTACGTGGGAGTGGGAGAATCAGAGGATGTGCAGACATTTTACTACTTCATTCAATCAGACAACAACCCCAAGGAAGATCCTCTCTTGCTTTGGCTTAGCGGTGGTCCTGGTTGTTCCTCCTTAAGTGGATTTTTTCTTGAAATAGGTATGTTTTTTTATATTTTGTTTTGAGCATAGAAAGAGGCATTGCTATGTTTCCTTAGCATTGAAACGGGAGGAATACAATGGGACCGCACCCAATTTGATCTTCAGGAATCAATCATGGACCAAGGTGCTATAAATCTACATCCATTGCTTCTCACGCGCGCGCACACACAATTTCAAATGCATTTTTCCTTATACTTTTTTTCCTCTTGATAGGTTAGTAGCATTATATTTGTGGACTTGCCTGTTTTCACAGGCTTTACTTATGCCAGAACGGAACTTGCTGCTCAAAGTAGTGACACGGTGTTAGCTAGTCAAGGCCATCAATTTTTAAGAAAGGTGCTATTCATCCAAATTTTATTTCTTTATTTCACAATACTTTATTTTTCTTTTGTTTTTAGTTGTGTTTGCATCTACATTTGTCAGTCAATAACAGTCATGCTTCATTTTTTGTAGTGGTTAATTGATCATCCAAATTTTTTGTCGAATGAAGTTTACATTGGTGGTGATTCATACTCTGGCATTCCCCTTCCAGCAATTGTTCAAGAAATTGCACAAGGTAAAAAGTTTATAAATAATTAAAAAAAAAAATTAGAACCACACATTAACCATCATTAGACCGTTATAATTGGTGAGGGCTGGAATGTAAATCATATCATCACGTTAATTGCTATAGTTTCGTTGAAAGTATATCAATTAGCAAAATTCATTACTTTCAGGAAATGAAAAGGGGTTTCAACCAAGGATAAATCTCCAGGTTAGCATTTTAAAGTATTGTTTTATGCTACATGTTTTAAATTTGAGTTTTACTGTATGTTCATGGATAATTAATGAAAGGAAAATGTATGTATTTTGTATGGAGTTGTTGAATAATTAAATAATAATGAATTCATTTTAGAAACCAAAATAATTAGTTAGATATGATTTTATAAACTATTCTTTTATCTAAAATAGTCTCCATGATGAATAAAATATTATAATTAATTTATGAATGAAAGTCTAAATTAATATCTAATATTACCTACCAATATTTTAACTACTTAATATTATTGATTTAAATTATCTATAATTTTAAATTAAAAACTAATTTAAATATTAATTTCTTACTAGTTAAAACTTCAATAAGTAATGTTACAACTAATTTAAATTTTAATTAACAAATTAATTATAATTTTTTATTTATAATAAAAATTATTTTATATATCAATAATTTTTTAGTTGATAAAATGATATCTATGTTGGTTAATATAATGATTAATTATGCTTTGTATCTAAAATTGATTTCTATTTGATAATTTTTTTAGTGTCATGAGAACAATTAAGAACTTATCTCATTACAATGGAACTAGGAAAAGTTAAACCGAAATGGAGATTCAAAGTAGTATATAAAAAAAATCTTCATAGTCAACAATAACAAGATATAAAAAATATTAAAAAGAATGATTTTAAAAAGAAAACACTAATAAAAACGGTAGTATGTTTTTTCCTCTTATTTAGTTTCATGTGACAAACAATGTTTTCAAATGGCAAGTTCAATAATTCTTTTATAAGAATAACATTAACTTTAGTATAACATATTTTTTTTAAATTCTATAAGACAAACATCTTAAAATATTGAAATACACAACGTAAAATATCTTTATTAAAATTAAAATATCTTTATTAAAATTACCATGATTAATGGTATAATATTTTGAATACAAAAATAATACAATATTTTACAAGGAAGTTTTAATTTTAGCTTTAATGATCACAAAAATAGACCAAGTTCAATAAGTCAAAGCTTGTTTGGAAGAGATTTAATGATTTGGATATTAATAAAAAAAATATACTATATCCTGTAGTTACAAAAGAGGAGAAATAAATAAAAAGAACTTTTTTTCTCACTCTAAGATTACCGGAAAAAGAAAATTTAGTTAAATGAAACAAGCTTGAGATCAAAATAAACAATTCTTAGAATCAACAATATTAGGATAACAAATGTTATAAAGGAATGAATGAGAAAATGTATGGATTAACTTAAGTACGATGCTATCCACAAAGAGAAAATATTAACGGGAAAAAGAAATTAATATCACTCATTTTTCAATACAATATGTCAAATAAACTAAATACAACTTTATATATATATATATATATATATATATATATATATATATATATATATATATATATATATATATATATATATTTTCAATAACTTTTCTTTTTATAATAACAAAATTCTATGCATGATCTATTTAATATGGTATTCTTTGTGGTAATATAGTAGAATGCAACGTGAAGAAGTTCAAAATAAGATTCTTTTGCAAAAGCTAGAAATATAATTGCATAACAAATGAAAAACGTTTTATTTATTTTGTAATAATAAAAGTTGACATCACATGAATTTTTATATAAGAACTCTTTTACTGATAATGAAGTGTTTTTTCTTTAGGGATACATTTTGGGGAATCCATTCACAACGAGAAGGGAGCCAAACTATGCAATCCCCTTTGCTCATGGAATGGCACTTATTTCTGATGAATTATATGAGGTGATTTTATTTTATTTTAATTCATGAATTTTTATTTTTAAGGATTGTACTTAATAAACAAAAAAAAAAATCAAAGACTAAGGAACTCTCTTAATTTATGAATAGTCATTACAAAAGAATTGTAAAGGAAACTACATCAATGTGGACCCCGAAAATATATTATGCTACAGAGATATGGAATCATTCAATAAGGTATGCATTCCCTATTTTTTTCTTGCCCTTATTTTCTTATGAAATTTTAGTGACTAGAATTTCTAGTGGAATAATAAGAAACCATAAGGTCAATTGTTATTTTTGTCAGAATTTTAAGAGAAACAAAAAAGGTAGTTGTTATGTTAGACATGTTTAGTTGAGTGAGTAGCAATGTAGAAGGTATAAGTTATATAAGATAATTTTGGAAACGATGAATAATGTGGAGGTGTATATGTTGATCTTTCATGTATGTTACACTAAGTGGCTTTTCCTATTTATATGCTTGAACCACTAATTCTACAGTCTTCTAGATGATTTTATATTTTCTTAACTTTTTAGAATTATCTTATTGTTACAATTTCAGGTTTTATCTATTACTTGTCTTTCTAGCATAATTTCAAACATAAATTATAGTTGTTTAAATTGACATTGGGTCCTGGTGAATATGTTTTCAAAACTTGATCTTTTGTCTTGTAGTACTCAAGTTGAATTTGCTTATTTGGTTATACCTCTTTGATGAAGTGATATTTCATAAGTATATTTAATAAGTATATTCTTCTATCACAATAGATGATAGTAAAGTCATCTGGTTGTTCTTCCATTTCTTCAAGTATATTCTTCTACGTCTTGTTGCTTCACTTATAGTTTTTACAATTGTCATGTATATGTTTCAGTTGTTGATTTTTTTTATGCTCATGAAAAAAAAAAATCCCAACTCAAGTGAGAAGGTATAACCCAATCTACTCTTCATGTCAACCAATCACTATTAGTGTAACTTGTATCACGATGCATCAACTTCTTGTACTCCATCATCATTTTGTATCTTCTCATTTGTCACTAGTGGAGTAACAATAATTTTTCACTATACATCTTAAATTACTTTAGTGAAGTCTTAATATATTTCTTTTTAGAGGTAAACATTTCTTCTTTTTGTTGTCTTACCTACCTATGTCGAGGAAGTAATTCAACTAGCCAAGGTTGATCATCTTATATGTTTTCATCATTTTTGCTAAGTTCCATTATCATATTGTTTTTTTGTGTAGATAAGATCTACATATAAAGATATAATAAGAGCATCATATTTACCTTACGTCTTAATATATATATATATATATATATATATATATATATATATTTGGCCCACTTTTTCTCCTTCTGAATCCTTGATTGATAATGCATTCATCAATTTTTGTGTACCATGATCAAGGAGCTTTCTTGAAGGCATATACATTTTTTTGTAACCTTATCACTTTAGATGTAATACCATTTCATTTAAATCCTTGTGTTTTCTTCACATATATTTCTTATATAAGAAAACCATTTACAAAGGCTTATTTGAAACCCATTAAGATTATACATTAGTCCTTTTGTGTTGTTGGATATGTTAAAGCTTTAATTGTATCCAGAAAAGCAATTGTTGATGTAATCAACATCATTTTATTGTACGATTCTATAATAAGTAGTCTTTTTTTTGTCTTCTGTATGGTACCATAAGGATTGTAAACCATTTAAGTCTACTAACATCTTTCTCATACAAGCAATCTATGAGTTCCCAAGTGTTATTCTTTTTGATGATTTTAATTTCTTCCTTTGTTTCCTTGATCCACTTTTCTTGCTTTCTTGCTTCTTAATAACATATTGGCTCAAGCATTTCCATATTTTTTTTACATGTATTCACCAAGGGATCATATTCATTTAGACCTTGGTGAAGAATTTAGTTGTGTCGGTAAAGGAGGTGTAACAATATCTTCTATCTATCCTTAAAGTTCTTCTTGAGGTTTGTACTAGATTAGGAAATTTATATGGTAAACCTCTCATCATGTCTAATAACTTCAAAATTTAGGTGTTGACATGACCAAAGTTATGAATCATCAAATTGGATTTTCATGAAAATATCAACAAAAGCTTATGTTTCTTTTCTCCATTTTAACTTCACTTATCCCTCATATTCTATTATCATATCTTACACATGTGTCCTCATTAAAGTGGAAAGTGTAAGATTTCTCCATCATTGGATAATGCTCAAGAGATTCTTTTTTAACATTTGGAACTAGAAAGACTTCTTTGATGAGTCTTGTACCTTTCTTTGTCTCCATAACAACAATGGTTTTACGTTTTGACTCCATTAAAGCACCATTCTTCAATTGAACTTTCATTTTGATAGAGTCATCAATATTTTTAAATATGCTCATGAATTTGGTAATTTGATTACTGAATTCGTGATCAGAGTACCAACTTTCACTTCTTTATTCGGTTAAATCTCATGTAGCATAAAAAATATGTTGTTGACAATGATTCTCTTTGATGAAATTTTCTTAATTCTTGTTTTTGTTGCAACAATTCTTTTCCACGTGTCTAAATTTGTTGTAGTAATAACGTTGAGTTTCTCTGTGATCCTAACAATCCCTTTCCAAGTGACTTAACTTTTTGCAGATGTCAAATATTTGTCTTGATTGGAGTTTGAGAAGTTTAGAATTATTGTTGTTTCTAAGATTGTGATTTAAGCTTTGATTGGTAAACATCTTCAATAGCCTCTTTGTTGTACCTTTCCTGTCTTTGCTCATATACTTTAAGGGAGCCTATTTGGTTTATCGCTAATAAGGTGGACATATCCTTAATTTACTTCTATCATTATCACAATTGCTTCACTTTTACAAGGGATAAAAATCATAATATTTCCACAACTTTCTTATCATGTATATTTTTCACATGTGCTTTCATTTGAATAAGTATTTCTTTAATTCTAGAATATTAGTTTTTAGTGGTAGTAGACTTTTTCAATTTATTAACTCACACTCATGTTTTAGAGTTTGAAGTTTAATGAAGAGTACCTTTATACTTCCTAAAAATTCTTCTTGAATTGTATTTCAAGCTTTTTTATCACTTGTGTTATCCATTATTCTTAAAAACATTGCATCTATCACTTCTTTTTTTGTAAAAATAAAAGATTCTTAAGTATTTATGGTTATTTTTCTTCAACTCATTCCTCTAAGTAGTTATTAGTGTAAAATTATTTGTATTAGTAATGAAGCCATGTTCAATAATCTCCCATAAGTTTTGAGAATAAAAAATGTCTTCATTTAATGTTTTAATAAATATAATTTTTTAATAAAAATATCAACGGGTATCGATGAAGGAAAATTTGTATTGATCATGGTTAAGGAATTTTTTTGAAAATACTATGAAATATTAGGAACTTTGACATAGTTGGGCAAGATATCTATATCCTATTAATATCCTATAGAAAAGGCAAATTATTTTGTTATGATAAATTATAAGATTGCTTTAGTAACAATTTACTAAATGTAGGATGTAGGTAGCAACTTCAAATATTGAAGACAATATGGATAAATTTATATTACTTTTCACATCTTTTACTATTTTATATATGATGGATGATTCACTTTTATATTTTTCAAGATTATTTTAGTTTTTCCTAAATTTCAAAACTATCTAGACATATAGTTGCAATTTCTAGATTTATATGGTTCTAGTAGAATCTATGTTTCTAGACTTTTGTTTTCTTGTAACTCTTAGAAAATTGTATCCAATTTAACAATTGTCACAGCTTGTATCAGGAATTTTTGAATACAATATTTTGGAGCCATGGTGTGAGAAGGATGAGAACCAACCTCCTTTAAGAAGATCCCTAATTGAGAAATTCCCTAGAAAGAACTTCTTGAAAACTGATCTCAAATTACTAGTCGTAACATGTCCAGTAATGTTTATGCCTTAATTGAATGATAAAAATATTCTCTAATTACTTTTTCCTTTCTATGTATTTGCACACTGATGTTTGATTCCTTTCCACCATTAGACTTATACGGATTTCCTATCTGATTATTGGACAAATGATGATAATGTTCGAACCGCACTTCATATTCACAAGGTGAGTTCATAATGGTTTTCCTTCACACACTTTGTTAGCACCTAATAATGCTACATTATAAAAAAATTACACATACATGTGTTGTAGGGAAGTATAGGAACATGGATTAAATGTCATCGTGATAGACGTTTCAAGTACGATATCTCGAGTAGTGTTGAATATCATGCAAATCTTAGTAGAAAAGGCTATCGTTCACTAATATATAGGTCAATGTTCCTTCTCTACGCTCTTATGTATTGCATAAGGTAAAATTATACAACAAATTAACTATAACTCAGATTTCTTATGATAAATAACAGTGGCGATCATGACATGGTATTTCCTTTCTTGGGAACTCAAGAATGGATGAGATCATTAAACTACTCTATTGTTGATGATTGGAGGCCATGGAATTCAAATGGCCAAGTTGCAGGGTAGTTTGCTAACTTTATCTTTTTCTTACAATAATTTGAACCTTGTCTATTAGGTTATTGTCTTCCAACAATACCACATAGACCAAGAATGTGGATAGTATTCCACTAATTGTAGTTATATGCAACAAATATTGAGTTATACTCTTAATGTTTGTGTTTCCTACATGTAGATACACAAGGACTTACTCTAATCAAATGACATTTGCAACTGTGAAGGCAAGTATCTCATTCTCCTTCACACACACACACACACACACACAAATAATGGAATATAGCTGAGTTTGATATTAAATTTATCATATCTTATTTGAGCTAGGTAACTTTGAATGGTACACCCATATAAATAATATAATATAGTTGAATTTGATATTAAATTTATTAGATATTATTTGAGCCAGGTAATTTTGAATGATTAAGTCCACATGTCATTGATACAAACATCTTACCCACAATTTCAGTAAGAAACTCTAATTCATTATTACATGTGTTGACAAACAAGTGTCTAGAAAAACAATTATGTATACTATAACTTGTGTTTTACAATGAGCAATACATGGTCAATTTATAGGGCTTTAGACATGGTCCTTCAACTACATGTATTCAATACAACCACTACTTAAACCATAATCAATGAACTCCTAGTGCATTCTACAATCATTACTAGATGCACTTTTGACCTTTGAACTTTCTAAGACACTTTTACCGAAACCACTAAAGGTAGTTACTAACATTTAAGTTTACCCAATAAACCCCTCATAAACTTAAATGTTTTTCTTATCCTTCATTCCAAGCATCCTCCTGTTGTTCTCGAATAGAGTGGTCGATAGTGGCTTCATGGACATATTTACAACTTGTGCTCAGCTTGCGATGTGCTCTAACTCCACATTTCCTTTTTTCACTTATTCTCCGATGAAGTGAAATCAAACATCAATATGCTTGCTTCTCCCATGATTAACTAGGTTTTTCGCCAATTCAATGGCCTACTTGTTATTAAATTGAATGACAATACCTTTTTCTTGATTCATCTCCAGTATTCTTAAAAGGTTTCTAAGCTAAACTGCATGACAAACACTCTAGGATGTTGCAACGTGATCGACTTCATAGTTGACAGTGTTAAAATGACTTATTTCTTCGAAAGTCAGGTGAACACTTTGTTTCCCATGAAGAATACATATCTAGAGGTGCTTTTCCGATTACCAACATCTCCACACTAATCATTGTCCGAGTAAGAAACTAGTCAGTAATTATCTGTCCTAGTATACATTAGGTCAAGAGACATTGTTCCTCTCACATACCTTAAAATTCACTTTAGTGCCTTCCAATGACTATACTTTGACTCCTCCATATACCGACTTGATATTCCAACACTTAGCATTAAATCTAATCTAGTACTTTTAAGATACATGAGACTTCCAATCAAACTTCAGTATTTACTCGCCTAAACTAGGTCTCTATTTGCATACTTAGAAAGTTTTTATCAGGTTCCATAGGGGTGGAAACCCAGTTGCAACTTATTGTCTTAAACTTCTTAAGACCTCCACATCATACATTTCCTGGGATACAAAGATGCCTTCCTCTCCTTGAACAAGTTCCAAACCAAGAAAATACTTCATAAGTGCCAAGCCAATCATCTTTAACTCCTTCTTCATCACTTTTTTAAACCCTTCAATCTGCTAGTCTTATTCCCCATGAAGATAAGGTCTCAATATACAAGGCAACAAACATCACACATTCTTCATTCTTCTTTATGCATAGAGCATGTTCATAAGGACACTACTCATACCCATTCTTTTTGAAGTAAGTGTTGTAACGTCCTAGTCGAAAATTAATTATTAAAAATAAAACAAAATAAATTGAATAAAACAACCTCATTTATTTTCAAGAATTTCCCAAAATGCGGGAAAATTAAAACTTCAAACGCCGCTTCAATAGTAAATAAAATCGCAGTGTTTAGTTATTACAAAACCAAATCATCCAAAACAATTGTTACAAAAGAAAACCCATAATAAAATTTAGTAAACTATCCCATAGTGATCCCCAATCCCCACTCCGTCTCTACGCATCTGCATGCTCACCTGCATCAACATATGCTCCCATGTAACAAGTCACATGATCATCGCTAAACACACACAGATAGGGTGAGCTCATTTACATAAACCAAACAAATATCATAATAAATACATCATCTCAATATTATAACCCGGGTTAGTAGTTTTCCCTTTTTCCTTAGTTCCTCACTTCAAACACTTGCATTAGACGTTTATAATTTATATACCCTTTAGGTGAGATCAATGATCAATCTTTGCTGCACGAGTGTCTACTCGCCCTTTCGACTACAAGCCACCACCTAATAGTCCACACGTGGGAATAACTTTGCCACGGCATTTCACCGCGACACCAAGTGGAGTTCTCTAAAATGAACCTAAGTTCGTAGTTGTTCCCAGACTACCAAAAACTCTATCAAATGCATTGAAAAGGGTAATCATCTGAAACCTTGCCGTACGAGCCACAACTCGCACACTCCACTGGACTTCCTAAACCACTAGGCTACAACCTAGAGTGGCCACGTGTTTGCCAATACAAGTTACACTCGTAACTAGGCTCCTAGCCAAAGCATCACATCATGAACATCACCTAAAGTTGTGTAGAAATCCTCCTCACGCACCAACACTGCACCAAAACCGCCTGGCGCGCATCTCACGCTGCTAGGCGAAATCTGGTTCTAGACTGCCTGGCGGGCATCTCACATTGCCAAGCGCGAAGCGCCAAATAGTAGCCTCACTGTCCCGTCACCATCTGGCGCACCCATCTCGCGCCGCCAAGCGCCAAACACCTTCTAGGCCTTTTGCTTCACCATTTCGCCTGGCTCAACCAACCCTGTCACTAGGCACCCTGCGCGCACAGTGACCACCACTATTTGTGACCCTACCGCCTGGCGGCTCGCTACATGCCGCCAGGCGCCATACTAGTAGCGCAATGCTATTGGTTTTTGGCACTTAAAACAGGTTCCAAGGGACCCCCAAATCATACAATACACAAAAGTATAGCACAAGTATGATATCCAATTCAAGTTCTATAACTAAATCACCATGCACATATTCAATCATGCCATCAACTCAGCTATTATCATGCCACATTCTCTCCTTCATTTACTACTTTAAACATGCCACATGCACTCAACAGACTCCAAGTCTTATATTCATACCGTCTAATATTTATATAACTCATGCCACCACATTTGAGACAATATTACACATGTACTTTAATAATATGACCACCACCACAAGGACCGTGTCTAGAAAAATGCACCAACCATACCATATCATATAAATCAATCTCACGCTTATTGTCCAATTAACATACAATCTGAATTATAGCTTATCACACGCAGCCAAACATTTAAAGACAACCACTACCCCACATCGCACATCACAACTTTTACTTATTTTAATCTCCTTTCGTGCTTATTATGCCATATTCTTCTACTTGCTCAATTTTAATCATACACTTATGACTTTACCAGTACATCACCCAATATCGCAGATCACAAATAAAACTCAGGGTATCCTACTGCACTGAGGTGTCGCTTGGCGGGGCAGTCTAGGCTTTGCCAGGCGATGCTTAGCAATCTGGGTTCTGACAAATCACTCCTACACCCTTCACGACCCTCCAAACACCCCCAACCACAGTACTCATGCTTGGTTCACTTTTCTATAACATCGGCGTGTCAATCATTGACAGAACTAGTGCTTATTCATCACCACCCCAACAAGAACCCTAATTCCCCAAATTCATTTAGGAATCCATGCAATTTCCACCAAATAATAACTGCAATTCATAATGCATCATGCCAGTTATATACATAAAATATAAATCCCATATAAGCATCCCAACACCACTATCAAACCAACCAAAAACAGAAAAAATAACAATGTCGCATATGTCGCCTGACGGGTCATCCTCAGCCGCCAGGCGATTCACAGGGAAACCCAGAAAACTAGGTTGCAACCACATGTGTCGCCTGGCGGCAGCTCATGCGCCGCAGGCAGTTTTTGGGAAAAATCCATAAACGTGAAAAAGTCCGAGAATAAAGAGTTCATGCGTTTCAATCATTTTCTATAAAACATATCCATACAAGAAAGATTAAAACATCGAATAGGAACTCCCCTAACCTGAATTTTCTCACGCAATTGCTCTTTTAAGATCCTTCTATGAATTCCAATTTGATTCCAAGCCCTTGCTTCCACCCAATCAGCTTCCCCCACTGTCTTTAGGGTCTCTTTTATGCTCAGAAACTCTCTCTTACCCAGTCTACACGAAAACCTCCTTCTCCCACTGCCTTTCCACTCACTTGGCCAATTACTCAAACCCTTAATGGGAGTTTATTGTTCAAAAACGAAATTAACATTAAAATTGGTTTTAATTAACTTTCAAGGCTCATTAAGATTTGTTTTTATAGCACACCTTGGCTGCCTCCTAGGTTTTCTAGGCCTCTTTACATTCGTACCAAAAATATAGTTTTAACAAAAAGCAAGTTGTTTTGTTCAAGCCAAGGTTTGAACCCATCACCACACAATACCAATTTAAGTGCACAACCAACTCAACCATGTCATATTTCATGCCAATATTTATGCATCTAAAACTATCTACTTACTCATCACGCTCCAAACACATCATCAGAAAATAATAAAATTAAATAACACACAATTGGCATACATAGGACTTGAACCCAAGCCCTCTCACACAATAAAGTACTCTCAACCAATTAAGCTAGTACTTTTCCACATTATGAAGGTTAGCATTAATTGCCATAAAGGCTTCCACTACTCTCATTTAATTAACTTCTTATTTATTTAATTAATTAAAAATAGTGGGTCTTACAAGTGCCAATTCTTTCATTCCATGCTTGTGGAGCTTGCTTGAAACCATAAAGTGCCTTCTTCAAGATCAACACTTTCTCCTCTTTGCCTCTTTGCATGTATCTGAGTGGTTGCTCTATGTATACTTCCTCCTCCAAGACTCTATCTAGAAATGTCGACTTCACATTCATTTGCAAGATTGTCCATTTGTGTTAAGCTACTAAGAAAACAATAGCCTAATTGTTTGCATCCTTGTCATTAGGGCGAATACTTTATCATAGTCTATTCCTTCCTTCTATTTGTATCCCTTCACAATGAATCGAGATTAATATCACTAAACTTCTCCTTCAACATTTATCTTCTTCTTATACACCTACTTTACGACAATAGGCTTAGCTCCTTTAGGCAAATTGGTTAGCTCCCACGTGTTGTTGCGTTCAATTGCCCCAATATCCTCATCCATTGCCTTTTGCCACTTCTTGTCTTACACGACCTCCTCAAAGCTCAAGTTTTATAAATGTGCTAAGAAACATACAATGTGCACTTCGTCAATGGATTTGTATATGTCTTGCAAACTTCTTACTATAGGTTATAGAGGTTCATCTTCTTTATTAAAAATTTCATGATCTCTCATGGTAGGTGGTGTATCAACTTTCGAGCTTCTACTTCTAGCAGACTCCTCCTCCGAGTTGTTCTAGTTCCACTCACTCTCTTAATCAATTTGAACATCTCAGTTCATAATGAACTTCTTTGTTATTGGGTTGAACAACCTATAGGCCTTAGTTTTTTCATTATACCCAATAAACGCGTACTTCTTGCTTTTATCTTCAAGGATGGTCCTTTGTTGAGTTGGAACACAGCCATAAGCAATGGTCCTAAAAACTTTAAGATGAGACACATTTGGCTTCCTCCCATTCAAGACTTCTTGCGGTGTCTTCTCATTTAACAAACTTAACATGTGGGCACCTAATTTGCACATAGATGACACATTGCGTTATTTCTGCACCTAACTCCTTACATGTTCTTGCTTCTCAACATTCTTCAAACCATATCAAGGATGGTTCGATTCTTCCTTTCGATAACTCTATTTTGTTGGGGTGACTATGGTGTTGTTATAAATCTCTTTATCCCTTGTTCCTCACAATACTTCATGAGCTTAGATGAAATGAATTCGCCTCCTCAGTCAGACCTAACAAATTTGATAAACATGTCCATCTCTTTCTAAACCATTGCTTTGAACATTTTAAACACTTCGAACAAGTCAAATTTCTCCTTTTAAAAATACACTCAAGTTTTTCTTAAAAAATAATTTATGAAGGAGATAAAATACCTTTTCCCATTGAAAGACTCGAGTGTAATCGATCCACAAAGATCTATGTGAACCAATCCAAGTTGTTCCTTTGTGCGGTACTCGATAGTCCTTGGTATGAGGTCCTCAGATGCTTCCCAAGCACACATTCCTCATAATTTTTTTTTTATAAACTTCATACTCGGGAGTACCCGCACCATCCCTTTCTTAACAAACTCGGTTAGCCCACCAAAATGCAAATGGCCAAACTGAAAATGCAACATTATAGCTTTATCCCCATGCTCAATATATTGCTCTTGAGATTGGGTACATAGTACACATATCTGATTTCTCCAATTAGGCTATTCTTCTGCAAGTACCAGATTGTACCTTAACCTTTTATCACTACTTGAATGCATCTCCTGTAACATCCGGTCAGATATTATGAATTTACATAAAATAAAATGGCAATAAAAAGTAAACATCATTTATTACAATTTCATTTTCCAAAAATGCGAGAAATCTAAAACATTTATTTCATCAAAACATACCTCAAATCCATAATTCATAAAAAACTCAAAATACAAAAGTTAAGTCCAATACTCCAATGATTACAAGTCTTTAAATTTCATAAAATAATAACTTTGTAGAAAATTTTCTAGATATAGCCCACGCTCTATGCCTCACCGTATCCACCTACAATATAATCTGCTCCCGTGTACCGCGTACACACGATCATCTCCAAACACAAGCAGATAGGGTGAGCTAATAGTATAAAACACATATATAATTCAAATATATTAACACAATTACATCAAAGGAATAATATCCTTTGATTCCATATCATATGGCCACCACCATGTCATCCATGATTTACGTCTTTAGATGGATACCTCAAGATGTCTTGCTGCCACACCTACAAGCCACAACTTATAGAACACGTGCAGAAAAGCTGCTACGGACCATACTCCGTAACGCCAGGTGGAGTTTCCAATATGAACATAGTTCATAACGTCCCAAGACTACCAAACTCGTCAGCTAACTATTGAGGAAGGCAATCTATCTAGATTCATTCGTACGATCCACAACTCGCACACTCACACCAGTAACACTCGCCAACCTGAGCCACAACTCAAGAGTTCCTCGTGTTCATCCACCATCCCAAGCCACAACTCAAGAGATGTGATTCTGAGCCACAACTTAAGGAATTCCACGTGTTTAATGTAAGATCCGCTAAATTTAATTAATTAAATAATTAATTAATTAATAAATGCGGGCAGTGGGAGCCTTTATGACATTTAATTCTTACAAGTATGATATGGAAAAGTACTAGCTTAAATGGTTGAGAGTACTTGGTCATGTGATAGGACTTGGGTTCAAGTCCTAGGTATGTCATTTATGTATTGTTTAAATTATAATTATTTTAATTATGTAAATTGTTTTATATAATATTTTGGTTATGGGGCGTGACAGTATATTCTTAAATGATTAAAAATTATCACGGAACATGAATTGGTTGAATGGTTGTGCATTGAGTTGGCATTGGCATGCTTATGGGTTCGAACCTTGGTAACTCTAAACTAAACTTCCTTTTTGCTAAAAATTAGTTTTGGCATGAGGTGAAAGGGTAGAGAAAACCCTAGATGAATGAGCAGCCAAGGGAGGCTGCAAAAAATAGTCCATAGTGCGAAGGAGAGCTAATGTGGGAAAACAAGGGGCGTCCTTTTTAATCAAAGTAGAAACCAAGAACCTCAACTTTAAGCGAAGGAATCCAGATTAGGGTAGCTTTACGCGTTAATTTTATTTTAAGTTTGATTGGCATGCTAAATATAGTAATTTCACTCGTTAATTTTACAATTAAGTCTTATTGGCATGCTGAATTTAGTATGATTATGCTTAAGATTTTATTCCAATAAGTTAGTGTTTCTGGAAACTTCCAGAAACTGTCTGGCCGGTGATGAACTGTCGTCATACGATTCTTTCCTTTTCTAGGCCATTTAGGGTTCCTGTAGAGGAACCACCTGCCATATATAGCGTAAAATAGGCAATTTGATCAATGTTGACCAATCCTTGTGCAAAGTTGACTAATTGACCAGTTTTAACTCTTTGACGGTCCGTTGAGAGACTTACACGTGTCAGAGTAGTCTCTCTCTCTCTCTCCCCATTAGGGTTTGGCTGCCGTGAGTGGTTCAAGCAAGATTATGGTGGTTGTCGTCGTGGCTGGGGAGTTGATGCGAAAGGTGTTGTTGGGTTTGCGACTGTTGTGGAGAAGTGGCGTCAGGTCCGCGTTCTCGAGCGAGAATGGTGGTTGGGGGAAGGGCTGGCGACTGTAGGTCACTGTGGTGCGACCATTGAAGGATTGAGTGTGGCGACTTCACGTTCAAGCATGGTGCTGTCATGAACGTTGTCGCAAAGATGAAGGTGCAGACCGTGAATTGTGGCTCCGGCAACGTGCTGAATGAAGACGATGGTGCAGGCATGGCGACCCCGGCGTAATGCGCAAATGCAGGGGCTAGTGCGCGTTCCATGGACTCGGGCTCAATCAATGTAGGTTGGCGCTTGTGCTGGTGTGTGTTGGTGCGGGTGCTGCCAATGGTGGCTGCGTTTTCCAGCGTGGGCGCGACATAGGGGAGTTGTGGTTCCAGCGAGCTGTTGTTGCGGTTGGACGTGGCGGTGGTTACCGTGGAGGGTGGCGGCTGCGGCATGGAGATGGTGGGAGAGAAGGAAAACTAGGGTTAGGGTTTTGGTTGTGTGAAGAAAGACAGGGTGATAAGGTGTCATTCCATGAGTGGTTATTTTAGTGAGTGGAGGATTGAGGACGTGACAATCTTTAAGTGGTTATTTTAGTAATTGGAGGATTGCCACGTGGTGTAATCTGGTTTAGTGGAGTTTAAGTGATATTAAGGTGCAAATTACTAAAAAGAATAGCTGCAAAATAAAGTTAGAAGACCCAATTTCAGGATGGGTATGAAAAATAAAAACTAGAGGTGAATTTAGCTCCAAAAATATTCCTTTTCCGAATTTGATGACCCAATTGTAGAATGAGGGTGTAAAAATGAAAATTGGAGGTGCATTTAGCTCTAGAAATATTCTTTTTCAGAATTTGATGACCCAATTATAGAAGGGGGTGTAAAAATGAAAATTGGAGGTGCATTTAGCTCCTGATTAATTCTCTCCAAAATTCTGATTTTATGACTTGGAATATTCCCAATTCACATTCTTAAGGTACTCACCAGAAGACGTAGAACACGGTTAACATAATTGTGGCCATGTGGGATGATATCAAATGACAGAATTCCTTTGGAGTGATTGTGTTGTATATATAAATGTATTGTATATATGTATTTTCTGTTAGCTCACCCTATCTGCTTGTGTGTGGCGATGATCGTGTACGCAGTATACGTGAGTAGATGATGTTGCAGGTGGGTTTGGTGAGGCATAGAGCCGGAGCGGGGCTAGACTTGGGAGAAATATTTTCTCAGAGTTTTTATATTGTTTTTGTGATTTCAAATAAATTGTAATCATTGATATTACTAGACTTTTGATAATTATAATAGTATATATTATTATGGATTTTGGATTATTGTTGAGGTAATAAAAGTTTTAAAATTTCCCACGTTTTTGGGGAAATGATATTTCGTTAAATACAGTTTAATTATATTTCTTTATTTTAATATTTAAATCCGTAGTATCCGGTCGAGATGTTACATTTAACCCCTATCCCGAGCCACAACTCAAGGGATACGTTCCGAGTCACAACTCAAGGAAAATCCAACAAGCCGACCTTTAACGTATCACCAAAGCCTGGTAGACCATGCACATCTAAAGCAAACAAATCACCAACATTGCCACCGCATTATCGCCTGGCGCTGCTCTAGGCGAAACTTGTTTCCTGATCGCCTGGCGGTGGACATGTGTCACCAGGCGCCAAGTGCCTCTGATGCCACTGTCTGCAGGTGTCAACTAACGGGACAATCCTCTCTACCAAGCACCACACACTTCCAGATCCACTGCAATATAAGCTACCACCTGGCGGTTCAGAATCGCTGCCAGATGCTACACCAGTAACTCGTACAGTACTGGTTTTTCAAGCATACAAGGTAGATTGCACACTCTAACTAGACACTAAAACTCATAGTGAACTTTACCAAGTTAATTACATCAATTCTCATGTGTTCAACTTGTTACTAATTGTCCTTATTCTATTTAGGTTCACTAACCCATGTTTACTCATAGTTAAATTCATACCTCTTATACCTACAGTACTACTTTATACTCCACTTCATTTCAAATATTATAACCACTATCCATTAACCAATATTTACATTGCACTTTCAACTTAAGTGAATCGATATAATACCCACAACTCCTAAAATTATCTTCTGCCTCATCATCACCCAGAATCCTGGTGTAATTAACTTGGGGAACACTATTATAACATCCAAATATGCTAACACCAAGTCATAACCTAACATTCTCTCATTGACCCACCTTATGACTTACTTATCCTTTTTAACCTCATATTTAGCAATTTTCAATCTCTTTATAATATTCCAATAAATCCATATTAAATTCCCCAAACCTCACTGCGTGTCCAAACACACATTGCCCCACTGTTCTGGTTTGGCGCCTATCAACAATTAAGGTTCGCTAGGCGGTTCATGCAATTCTGGAAAATCCAGAATTTTCCTTGCCTCTACGAACCTTCACAAGTTTTGAATTCCAGCTTCTTTAAATTTTTCAACTTAATAAGCTACATTCCCATGGTTAAGTTCATAGTTCATTCATTAAACTTCCAACACACAAAATCCTATCAAATTCCCCCATTAATTTGATCTAGAATATAAAATTCCCAAATTCTCAAACCCTTTATTTTTCACATTTGACCACTTCTATTCAATTCCCTCGACACACTATAATTTCCCAATAATTCTCCTCCCTCAATCAATCCATGATTAAAACCACGTTCATCATTGATCAAAAACACCCCCGAAATCCCAAAAAACCTAAATCAAGCCATTGTTACTCGTGTTGTCTGGCGGGTTTTCATCACCACCAGGCCATTCATAGAATACCTAGAACACTTAGTTAATCAGCTTGCATCGCCTAGCGGCACATCACTCACTACCAGGCGGTTCCTCATAGGAACCCAGATTTACACAAAAAATGCTATGAGTCGCTTGGCAACTTTGAAGGCCCGCCAGGCGGTTTCTGGAAAATTTACAGAAACATGAAATTGCACAATTTTATCACAGTTCAGGCTTCAAATAAATCAACCATCATTCAAAAAAATAATAACACGAATAAAACCACGGAGTCCAGTTCCCCTAACCTGGATTCCTTGCTCAATTATGCATAAATTCTTGAGTCTTTCGAATACACAACCATCCAATTGTAAAGTCAATGCACAACCATTCAACCAATTCATGTTTCATGATAATTCCTATCATTCTAGGATTATATTATCACTCATCATGATCTCTTATGTTATCAAAAGAATGCATAATTAAAATAACACACTATTTGGCATACATATGACTCCAACCCAAGTCCTTTCATAACAACCAAGTACTCTCAATCATTTGAACTAGTACTTTTTCACATCATACAAATTAACATTTAATGTAATAAAGGCTCTCACTACCCGCATTTATTAATTAATTATTTTTTTAATAAACTAATTTTCTCGGGTCTTACATCTCCAAACGAAACATGTCCAGCCTTAACTTTAGTGAGCTCCTTAAAAAGATTTTCATCCCTAAACATGTGACTACTTCCTCTTGTATCAAAGTACCAAAGCAAGTTGTCAGAACAACTTGGACTTGGCTCGATACCCAAACTCCTCGACATGATCAATACTCCCTCTTCCTAAGCATCCTCAAAAAGGAATTTTGTTTCCTTCTTGCTCTTAGATCGACAGTCCTTTGCGAAATGTTTGTACTTCCAACATTTGAAGCACTCAACTCCTGAGTAGCTTGACTGACTTCCTCGGCCTCTACCTCCACGACCTCTACCTTTTCCTCGGTCATGCCAATTTTGTTAACCGACTTGGTCTTTACCTTTTTCATATCCATCTTTGCCTCTATCATCACGACCTTAAGTGTTTTGAGTATAAGGAACTCTCTTCTCCTTAACGGTTTCCTTTCCTTGAAGTGCTTGATTAAGAGACTCTTCATTCTTCTTCCTTCTTCGTTGCTCATGCGCCTCAAGTGACCCGAGAAGCTCTTCACTGAAAATTGACAAGTCCTTGGACTCCTTGACCGCACAAACAATATTCTCAAAGTCGTCGGTTAACGACCTTAAGATTTTCTCCACCACTCGGCAAGTGGGCAGTATTTCTTCATTCCTTCCGAGTTGATTCACCACGGTCTCAACACGAGAGAGTACTCGGCAACCCCTTCGACCTTTTTCATTCTCATGCTTTCAAGCTCGCCTCTGAGAATTTGAAGCCTAACTTGCTTCACGTGATTATCTCCTTTGTATGTCTTCTCTAGTATATCCCACAGGAAGATTTAATATTTGTTATCTTCTCAAAGCTGGGCTCATCAACAACTTACTGTAGCACATACAAAGTTGTTTTATCTTTTACCTGCATTGCTCTTAACGTATCAAGCTAGGCAATCGTCTGTTCTTCATTGTCTTCGAGTTCTTGGTGCCCATTTTCGACCATATCCCATACTTCCTAGGAACCAAGGAGAGCCTTCATCTACAGACTCTAGTTATCATAGCTGACGCCTTTCGATAAGTTTAGCAAGGGCATGTTGTTAGCTAAGTTTGCCATCTCGATCAAACACACAAAGGCACTCAGGCTCTCAAGCTCTGATGCCAATTTGTTGATAAATAAGTTTATGGAAAAACAATTTTGTATACTATAAATAAGTACATGGTCTGATTATAAGGCTCTAGACATGACCCTTCAACTACATGCATTCAATACAACCACTACTTAAACCATAATTAATGAACTATAGTGCATGTCACAATCATTACTAGATAAACTCCTAACCTTTGCACTTTATAAGACACTTCTACCAACACCATTAAATGTAACTACTAGCATAAAGCACTTGAGAGTGATATATATATATATATATATATATATATATATATATATATATATATATATATGTGTGTGTGTGTGTGTGTAAATTTTTGTTGGTTTAATGTTCTATTATTTTTTTACTCCAATAATTTCAGGGTGCAGGCCACATAGCTCCGACGCACAAACCCAAAGAATGTTTTGACATGTTCAGTAGATGGATATCTAAGAAGGCGTTATAGGAAAACTTGAAGGCCATTTGCTATCCTGTCGAGTATCGAATTTTCCTGTTTCCTAATAAATGTGTGTTTATGAATCCAAAAATAATATTATACCTTCGAAATATAAAACGATGGATTCAATAGTTCTATTATGTAATGTTTTTATTTTGAATTATCACATAAAATAGTATGATATTGTTAGTTTTGAAATGGTTGAAAAGCCAAGAAGGGGGTGGGGTTGAATTAGCTAGTTAAAAATTTAGGCTATCTTTGCAAGCTAAAAACCACCTGTAATTGAATAAAATAGATCACCAAGTTACGATGCAAAAGGTGTTGGACAGTATACTTTTAATCGATCAAAAACAAAGTTAATAGATTGATTTTACTAAACATATTCTATTCTGGTATAATCAATCGATTGAAACAGGAAAACAGTTGACTGAAATATTGGGAAAAATGCAGAAATGCATATTTTAGATTTAAACCAGAAACAATGCACAAGAATGATCAAGACATGTTCCAAATGATTATACAAACATGCTCAATGCTGCAAATGTCATGAAAACATGCAAGATCATGAAAAAGATGATTAAAGCACAAGGTCTTTAAACTTTAAAATGAAAATGCATGAGAGAAAGGTTAGAGAAGAGAGGAGACACAAGATTTTTATACTGGTTCACTCAAACCTGAGCTACATGTAGTTTGTCAAGGAAACCTAAGCTTGACTTTGCACTATTTCAAAAGATTTACAAAGTATCCACCCTTACACTTTCAAAATATGCAAAAACACCACAAAAGACTCTTGAATCACACAAGAATCACACCAGCACAGCACGAACCCTCGTGCAGACCTGGAAACCACCAGACACACACACAAAGCTTGAGAAAGATCAAACCTAAGTGGTAGCACAGCCCAGCCTACCACAAACCACTTTCTCCAAGCTTCAATCCAAGCCAAAAGCTCCAAGAATTCATCCAAGATGAATCTTCAACTACTGCAAATTGTATGATCACGAAGGAAAGAGTTTCCAAAAGTTTCCAAAACAAAATCACGCTCTAAAATGATCAACAGACCTCTCATTCAAAAATCACAGCTTTTATAGTCAAACAGTTACGAAATTCAACGGATTGATTTTCAAATCAATCGGTTGATTTCACTTGACTTAAGTGAAATCAGTCGATTAAAAAATTAAATTAAGTGATTGAATCTGTTGCAGTTTAAAATTGTTGCAACCAACCTTTTAACCTGTTAAAAAACCATTCAACAGATTAAAAGACACACCCAAGTCTAAAAACATCTAATTAATGCTATAAGTTCTACAACATGAATTACAACTTTAAAATACACTTTCTAAATGATGCAACTAAATGGAGAGCACACGTTCCAGCCTTGATCAACATGGTTAACATCAAATCTCCTTTCTTCATCAATGTAGGCTTCATTCCAATGGTAATGGCTTCAAGATAGTTCAAAAAATGCTTCATTTAATCTTCATCAAATCTTCAAGAAGCAAATCACCTTGGTTTCTCATGTCAACAATCTGCCCCTGATTTGATGAACCCGACCTCTATCTTCTTCCATCTATCTTCTTTTATCTTTCATTGCAAAATGCTACCATTTGTTAGATACCATTAATTTGATGAAGTGACACCTTAGCTTGAAACTTATGAACCTGAAAGACATTTATAGTAGCAATGCACACAATCTCGCAAGCACACACATATACACATGCTCCCCCTCTCAATAATATGGATTCAATTTCAGATTTGATTTTAATTCCAATTTTAATGCTTCTATGCTTTTAATTTGCTCAATTTTCCATTTTCCAATTTTCCTCCCCCTTTGGATTCCTCAAACAGAACAAATGCATAAAAAGAACAAGAATTGCATATCCTTTCATTAATATTTGAACACAATACAGCAAGCACAAACTGAAACAGAGAAGAAAAATCATAAAACTGATATAATCAGCCGATTGAAACAAAAAACAACCAACTGAAATTGACAGAGCTAAAACTAAAAAAGCACAAACACATAGATGTAATGCATGATCCTAAACAACCACCACACTCAGTCATCTTGAGGATCATTTCTGGTCTGGAATGAGTTCAGCATATCATGGATATCATGAATTTGGCCATCCAATGCATTGAACCTCTCATTGCAATAGTTGTGATGTGCATGTTAGGACACATTGAGCTCATGCAATTGGTTCAACACCATCCTCTCAAAATGTGAGTACACAGGGCCTCTATCCTTAGGAGGGTTGTAGGGAATCAAGTCCATGGGTCCAGCAGTTGGTTATTCCTCTTGATTTGCACCACTTGGGCCAACTTCATGGTCATGCCCACCACCAAATACAGCTCTAGTAGTTGTCCATCCATTTCCCACCTTGAGAAAGCCCATTTTGTGTAGATTTTGGTTGGAGGTATGGTTCAATAGTCCAGTTGACTCTTCTAGCTCATCCTCTACATCAATTCCAAAATATTTAATGAATTTGGACACCAAAACCATATATGGCAGCCTAAAATATGTGAGCCTCTTGGCCTTGAGCATGTGATCACGAAACACATAGATCTGATCCACTTGGATGTTGTGTTGAATGTAGTACATGAGTATCAATTCTCCCTCATTCAATGCTGAATGGTTGCTACCACGTGGAACAAGGATTTTTGTGACAATCATACCAAGCAACCTTTGATCCACCTTGAGACCACCAACATGGAAGTGCTTGATTTCAGCAACAAGATTCCTCAAGCACATGACATAGTATTGCATCTTGTTGAATTCTGGAACAGCCCCAGTTTCACCTTTCCTCACTTGCACACCCCTTGATTTGAGTCCAACCACATCTTTCCAAGCTCTCTTGTTGATCTGCATTCAAACACCCTTGATGCTGGACAACAGGACATCATTTTGAACTCCAAGTTGGTGAAAAACACCTTCACCAAGTCTAGATAGATTTTCCATGAAAGTTCAAGAAATGTCTTCAACTTTTGATGCTTTAGTTGTTGGAATAGACTCTCAAAGCCTTCAACCCTTAGCCATCAAAACCTCAGCACCTTAGGAATGTTGATCTGCTTCCTATTCATCTCAATGAGGAACACTTGAATGTTGTCCTCATGATCCCCAAACCAGGCTTCAATTCTTCTATGGCTTTCATGATTTGGAGACCTTGGGGTATGAGGAGTGGCTGTTTCTAAGATATGTATGATGCAAATGCAGCAATACAAGTGCAGTATTTATAATTGAACAAGCTGATTTTCAGAAACAGTTGATTAAATGGTGCAGATTTTTTTAATTAATTCATTTTAGGTTACCCAAACTAGTTTAATGTAGTCTAAAGCAGTATCTCATGCATTCATGATGTTTTCAATGTGTTTTTATGAGTGAATCAATCGATTCAGATCATATGAGCTGCATGCACATTGGAATTGTACACTAAACATGCTTTTTAGTCAAACAAAACAGTAAAAGCAACACATGGCTGATGAAATGGGCAGTTAAGAGCAGATAGTGCCTGACAAAAAGATATTTTCTTTGACTGGGTCATCTTAACAATTCAATTCGTGAGTAAATGCACAGTTTAAGTAAAATCAACACGTTGACAAATAGAATCAATCGATTAAAACAACATCAGAGCATCAAAGATTAAAAATAAAATCTGGTTAAGTGAAATCAGCTGACTGATTTTGAAATTCAATCAATTGAAAATCGTAAAATCGAACTTTATTTTTCCAGATTCAGTTTTAATGAAATCAACATAGTGAATTGTGAAAACAACAGATTGAAAATGATAGTAGATCAATTTTTCATCATTCAGTGGCAGCTTAAGTGAAATAAACATGTTGAAATACAGAATCAACAGGTTGACAGATCATGTTTTTGTAAACATAGGCAGATTTAACTGAAATCAACACGTTGAAATGAAAAATCAACAGGTTGAATATGACAATTCTCAAATTTTTCATACAACATCAGATTTTTATGAAACCAACGCATGATTACATAAGATTAACATGCTACAAACACATCAGACCACATTCTTGATGTCTAATATGCCTAGTTCAGTTCTTAGCTTATTAAACCTATCTCTAGCCAATGGTTTTGTGATGAGTGCGTATTTTTGCCCTCATTTAATGTTTAATTATGGGTATTTAATTGAATTTGTGTGCCTAAAGAGTGATCTAATTGATAATTCTGATAATTAGGTTGTTTGAGCTTGTGTGATAAAAAT
>Ga0214544_1004474_pt1 | contig 28084 bp, 19 predicted proteins | sample CNSS3metaG_FD_160074 | JGI IMG/M metagenome (GOLD analysis project Ga0214544, IMG submission 160074) | Root nodule microbial communities from cowpea collected in UCLA plant growth center, Los Angeles, California, USA - CNSS3 | ecosystem: Host-associated > Plants > Roots > Nodule | place: USA...
TTGTGAAAGGAACCTTCACATCTAGATAGCTTGCTATCTTAATGTCCAGTGGGGATTTCACTTAACTTTCTTAATCAACTCACACCATATTCAAAAATATAAAAAGGAACAAGATAATCCTTCATCATTTTGGGAGATGTTGACATGGCAAGATTTGATTGGTCAATTTGGTGAGTGGAGGATTATGACACCTGTCAACTTATGGTTGGCCTGATTTGAAAGGTGGGGATTGCCACATGGCATAATCTGGTTGAGTGGAGTTTAAGTGGTAGGAGGGGTGCAATTTAGTAAAAAAATGGGGGTGCAGAACAGGTTTTTGTGGTCCACTTGCAGGAGGAGTGTGCAAATAAAATCTGGGGGTGCATTTAGCTCCTGATTTATTCTTTTCCAGAATTTCCTGATTTTGGACTTATTTTGTAACTTTGAATATTTCAAATTCACACTATTAATGACCAAAAATAAATTTCAGCTGCATTAACAAAAGTTAGAATATCTAATAATATTTTATGCAACTAAAATCAATTTTTACACCATTTTTACCAAATGTACTCAATAAATCCAATAATCACAAATCCTAATTAAATCAATCTTTAAGCACATAAAATTCAATGAAATCCCCAAATTTAAATATTAAATGAGGGCAAAATTTTGAACTCATCAATGCAAGAAGAGGAGTTTTGAACAAAGTGTTTTCTTCACTCCTTGGAGGAGCTTTGAGTGTAGCCTTGCCTTGTTACTTTGGGAGAGTGATCTAAACATTTGGGTTACATTTTGGGTTGGAATTGGTCTTAGTTTTCATGTTGTCTAACCCCTAATTCATTTATTATGTTTTGGCTTTGAGTGTTTTGTCGTAGGAATCATGGCAAGTTCATTAAATGCACCTACTCCAAACAAAAACAATACATTGATGAGATTGCTTCGGGATTTGGAGTTGTCTAGGAAGAAGTCTTTTGAACAATTGAGAAAAGACAAGGAGCAAAGTGACCTAAGAATCCAAGAGCACATTCAAAAGCTTGAAGCTAAAGAGCAAGAAAGAGAAGCTAGGAAAAGAGGGCATTCAAGGTGCAACCCATCACAAGAGAAGCAAACTCCAAAGATTCCTAAGTTCTATGGTGGAAGTGATCCCAAAATCTTCCTTGATTGGGAAGCTAAAGTTGAGCGAATTTTCAATTAAAATCATGTAAAGGATCAAGCACAAGTTGATCTAGTAGTTTTAGGATTTTTGGAGTATGCCAATACTTGGTGGCATAAAGTTTGTAAGAATTATGACCAAGGGCCACCCGCGGCTTCTTGGATGGATATTAAAACTCTTATGCGTGCTAGATTTGTTCCTCCCTCCTATAGGAAGGAACTTCTTTTGAAGCTCCAAAGGCTTCACCAAGGTCCTATGAGTGTGAGTGAGTACTTTAAAGAATTAGAGTCTTAAATGCGTAGGGTTGAAATAAAAGAAACTAACAAAGAGAAAATAAAAAGATTTGTGAGTGGTCTTAGGAGAGACATACAAGACCAAGTAGAGTTGTATGAGTACTCCACTCTTGAAAATGTATTCACACTTGCCCTTGGGATTGAAATTCAATTGAAAAGAAAAAGAAGGGCAAAGAAGAGTTACTCACCCAACCACTACTTTAGTCACTCATGGAAGGGAAATGATAAAAAGAAACATGATAAATTCCCTTCTAACTCTCATCAACAACCATCAAGTAAGAGTAAGTCACCAAGTGATCACATTCACCATTCCACTTCTCCAAGATCAAGTTCCATTAAATGTTTTAAATGTTTGGGTAATAATCACATTGCTTTAAATTGCCCGACTAAGAGGACCATGATCTTAAAGAAGAGTAATGATGTTGAAAGTGAACACTCATCTCCCCATTCTCTTTCAAAAGAATCTTCTTCCTCTAGTAAAACTAAAATTTTTGAGAAAGACCCTATGTTATTAAGGCGCATGATAGGTCAAGATCAAAGTGAGCTTGAGCCAACTCAAAGAGAAAACATTTTTCAATCTAGATGCAAAATTAACAAATGGGTTTGCTCTCTAATTATTGATGGAGGAAATAGTACCAATGTAGCTAGCACAAGATTGGTGGAAAAGCTTAGCTTAGAGACCATTCCTCATGCTAAGCCCTACAAGCTTGCTTGGATAAGTAAAGAGGGAGAAATAGATGTCAATAAATAAGCCTAATTAACTTCTCTATAGGAAGCTACAAAGATGAGGTGCTATGTGATGTTGTTCCCATGGAAGACACACATATCTTACTAGGTAGGCCATGGAAATTTGATAAACAAACTTTACATGATGGTCATACTAACCAATACATTTTCTTCATAAATGGGAAAAAGACCACTTTACAACCTCTATCACCTCAAGAAGTTAATAAGGATAGAAATATAATAAGAAAAGATAAAGAAGAAAAAGAAAAGGGGCAAGATTTCACTAAGGTGTTACTTGCCTACAAAAAAATTCTTCCAAAGCAAGATGTGCATCACCCTTCCTTCCCTTCCCAAGCCAAAAAGGAAGGCCCAAAGCACAAGTTGTAACATCCCGTCTGGATATTACGAATTTAATAAAATAAAATAAAGTAATTAATTACATTACATTTAATAATACTTCATTTCCCAAAACCCGGAAAAATTTAAATCTTTATTAATTTACTAAAAATTCCATAAATACAAAACTGCAAGTGTAATCAAAATATTCCATGAGTATTTACAATCCATTTCAAATAAATTAAAGAAACAATAAGAAAAAAGATCCCATGATCATCCCCTCTCCGCAGCTAAGCCTCACCAGCTCCACCTGCATCATCACCTGCTCACGTGTACCGCGTACACGATCATCGCCAATCACAAGCAGATAGGGTGAGCTAACAGATGAAACACATAAAATATACCAAACACACATATACATGTATAAACGATAAATATAATACAACAAAAACACCAACTCTTCCCTTATACCGCATGGCCACAACCATATATAATATCCTTTCATTTCCCACATGACTTACTCTATTTCCACCACATGGCCACAACCATGTACACCGATGCACCTCGTGGAAGACCCATTATCTTCCCGCCACATGGCCACTACCATGTATATTAAACTACGTCAGGGAAACTCGTTCCAATTCTTCCACATGGCCATAACCATGTTAGCAATGTTCTACTTCTTTTATTAAGTATCTCAAGGTGCCTTGCTGCCACACCTATCGGCCACAACCGATAGAGCATGTGCGGAAACTATCCTACGGATCACACACGATAACGCCAGGTGGAGTTCCCAAATACGAACATAGTCCGCACCGTTCCAGGACTACCAAACTCGTCAGTGACTCACTGAGGAGGGCAATCCATCTGGACCCATCCGTACCAAACTCGTCAGTGACACCACAACAACAATTGAATCCCAAATTACACTCTAATGTACACTATTCACTCAGAACAATCCCATCAGGCATATGCACATAATCAAACACGAAATACAAGCCTTAAAAAACCTAACTTAGCATTATCACGGCACACACAGCGTAATCCCATTTTGTTCATGCATTTACACCAGAAATTCAATAAAACAGTATCCAGACCCAAAATCCCTAATTCACCATATGTGACGCATGCAACTCATGGCAGACATCACAATCATGCAATATTAACCAATCATACAATTTTTCGGGTTCAACCCCCCTAACCTGAAACTTCCTTGCTTAAACTTGAATTTTGGAAGGTTCCTTGATCTCCAATGACCGATGTCGCAATCGATATCGCGACGGGAGGGCGAACCGAAAAGAAAAGCGGGTTTAAAAAGAGATTGGAGTCGCCACCATAGTTATTTTTGGAAAACTATGGAAAACCATAAAAATAAAGAAAGTTTGCAAAAAAACAGATTTTTGGATCTGGGAGTCGGTTACGCCTAGGGAAGGTGTTAACACCCTACAGCGCCCGCCCAAAGGCGGTACCTTTAATTAAAAATGGAAAGTTGATGTGGTTTTCAAAATATTAATTTTCCCCAAAAATAATGACACAAATAATACTAAAAAGAAACAAAAATATTTTTTATTTTTGGACCCGACAAGGATTGACCTTGGTCCTACGTATTCTCACTTAAAAATGAGAAATCAGGGTTACGTAGTTCTTGAAAAGATATTTAAAAAAGCTATTTGGAAAATGATTGATAAAACGATTAGATTTTTTGAAGGTGAACCTGACAAGGATTGGCCTTGCTCCTACGTATTTCACATGGGAGAATCAAGGATCACGTAGTTCTTAAAAACAACATTTTTTGTTTGAAAATATTGATATTTTTGTATTTTGAAAATTTTATATTTTTTTTTTGTATTTTTGAAATACTTGAAAATATGTGTCACATGACGCGAGCGGTCGGACAGACACTAAAAGAGAAAGAAAACTATTTTGCTATTTTTAGAAAATAAGTGTCACACGGTGCGAGCGACCGGACAAACACAATGAAGAGAAAAAAATTCTTTAGTATTTTTGGATTATTTTGAAGAAAGTGTCACACGACGCGAGCGGCCAGACACACACAATAAAAATGTAAAAGAACATTTTTTTTTTATTTTTCTATATTTGTAATTTTTATAATTTTCAAATATTTTGTTTCCTTTTTAATAAATAAATAAATAAATAAAAGAGGAAATTATTTAAGAAGGATAAAAGTGCAAAATAAAATATGGGGGTACATGAGTAATTAGTGGGAGGTGCATGAAGTAAATGAGGTGTCTTTATTAAAAGTGGGGGTAAAAATGAAACAAGTCTAAAATAGGAATAATACACAAATGAGTGGTGGAGTCAGTAAACTTGGTGGTGCATGAAGTATTGACTGGGGGTGTGTGTAGTGAAACATGGACAGCAAATAGTAACATCAAACAAATCCAAAACAAATATGGGGGTGCGGGACTATCAAATATCAGAGGTGCGTACGAAAATAACAAAATGAAGGTGCAAAGATAAGAAAAGGGGGTGTACGAAGGAAGAAAACCCAAATGAAATACAAAAAAGGGGTGCATGCAGTATGGTAGGGGTGTGCGAAGAAAAAGAAGTGGCATGCCACTTTCTTTTATTCCCTTAAACAAAACCCTAATTAAAGGGTAATCTCTCACGGCAACCTCTTCTTCTCACAGCAACCTCTTCCTCTTTAGCCACCACCACGACTCCAACCCCTGCGTTCATTCTTTAGCCGCCACCACGACCTCCGCCGGAGGCTTCATCGGTGACACCATCACCCTTCACTCCATCTCGCGCAAAACATTGTCGCATCTGCGTCTCCTCCTTCTTCTTCGGCGCGTTCAAGAGAGCGGTGGCTTCTTGCTCGCGAGACCACACGACAGCGCCGATCCCCTCACGGTTGCGCGTCGCCGACGTCCACTCCAGCGTCCACTCATCCCCAATCCTCGAACCTTTTCTTCTGCGAGAGAGAAAGGTGTGATTGCCTCTACGATTCGCCACCACCGCGCTAGCCACACCGCGACAAGGTCCGCAAACGTCACGCGACCACACTTTTCAGTTCGAAGCTCCGACTCGCCAGCGACATATTTGGGTGTGAATGATTGGGGAAGACGTGAGAGTTTGTGTGCTATTCGTGATTTAACAGGTTGAAGGTGATGGAAGAAATGAAGAAGAAAAGATTGGCATTGAATATGTGATTAAAGATGAAGGTCGTTGGCTTATTTGTGTGCGAGTTGCGTGTTGGTGGAAGTGAGTATGGGGAAAGGTTAACAGAGGGTGGATTACTGATGGGGATGGAAAAATGGTGAGGAGGTGAATTTGTTTAGTGAGGGGTAATAGGTGACAATGGATTATGGTGTTTTTGTTGGAATTCTGAGGATGAAGGTGTCATTTTTTTTATTTTGCAGAGAATAGAATGAGAAAAAAGCCCCTTTGAGTGAAGAAGGTGACTTCATGAATGAAGGGACTCTGATGATATTTGTTGTGCCTCTGCTCTGTTCCTTTCCCATCTCGAGACGTGGGATAAGGCTGAAAGCAGATGTTGCTTCCTGCTCCTTCCTTCTTTAGCCATCATGACCATGGCCAGCTAGCCATCAGAGACCTTACGTTAACCTCTTGGTCTTCTCTTTTTTTTCATTTCATTTTTTTTCTTAAATAATAAAAAGTAAAAAAATGAGATAAAGAAAATTGTAAATAAAATATAAATAAATAAAATAAGATTAAAACGAAATAAAATAAAAATAAAATAAAATAAAACAAAATAAAAATATAAAACAAAAAATATAAAAATAAAAATAAAATAAAAATAGAATAATAATAAAAATAAAAAAATAAAATAAAAGTAAAATAAGATGAAAAGAAAAAACAAAATACATTATAACCCGGACAAAATTGGGTGTTGACAGTTGTCCCTCTTTACTTAGATTTTATTAGATAATATGAAAATGTGACATTTTCAAATTATCGCAGTAAAAGATAAGTAAAGATAAAGACACTAATTTTGTCCAGATTTTCAAGAGGAAAAAGATGAGTAAAAAGATAAAGACATTATTGTTCATACCGAATTCATGACCACATATATAACCAACCATTTCATTGAAATCGCATGCCAAGATTTATCCAAGTCCATCATTCACAATCAATGAATCACATCACTTATGCAGATTCATTCATCTCATACTTTATAAATGCATACCAAGACATACATATATCACAAAATAGTATTCATCCCAAATAAATGAGTGCCAACGTTTAAGTACTTGCAATTCCATACAATCAAGCACAACCCACAACCATAATTCTTACACCAAAATTCCCAAGAAAATTTATTATCATGAAACCAAAATCATTGTAGTAATGCGTGACACATTTCTAGAGCTACAGACATCTAATCGACGATCCAACCGGTCAAACCATAAAATAACATGTTATGAACCACATGTCAAAATTTGAGCTCAATCCAAAGGTTAATGAGTTAGGAAACTCAAATTTTACTAAAACTGCGCATATAAGAAAAACACACAGTCGCCCAGCAACCCAGAGCACTCGCCTAGCGACTGTGCGACGCATCAAAATACGAGAAATAACGTCAAATTAAGAAATGTATTGGTTTCCTTGAAAGCTTAGCCCTCCTTGAAATCTTAGCCCTCCTTGAAATCAAAATAAAATAAAAATAGAAGAAAAGAGAGAATGGAGAGAAAAGGAAATTAGGCCCCCTAAGGTTTCCTAAACTCCGAAGTTTCAAGCCTCTCTTTTCTACTTCCCTTTGGTCTCTTTATATAGAACTTGAAGTAGACTTTTCTGTTGCTAAAATCTTTTATCTCTTAATATAATATCTTTTAGATAATTAATAGATTTCACTAGTTTCTAAAAATATTTAAACAATTTTCTCTGTTGATAATTTGATATATACTAAAAATAATCAATTAAAAACTTTAGTTAATTATTCAACAACTTAATTTTTGTCCAATTTCCAATTTTGACCCTCTTGTTTGACCATTTGACAAGATATTTGAATGTTTGACCCTTTGACTGCCGCATAGAGGTTGCCACATGGAAGTCCTTCTTTCTCTCCCCTAGGGTTTGCTATTTACGCGACCAAGATGCGGCAGTTTTGCGTTCTCTGACGTTAAGGTGTTATGGTGGCTGTCTGTCTTCGCTGCAACATGTTGTTGTGATGCAGATGGACTCGCAAGATTCAAGGGTTGTTATCATCATCATTAAACATTAAATTAGGGCAAAAATATGCATTCATCACTCATCTACTGGATCACTACTCCTACTACTCACACCAGTCTAGAATCATTATCTAACATACCTTACTAAGATTTAGGTGTCGACACTAGGTAATATGTCGAACACAGAGAGCTTGATAGAAGCACAAACATAACCCTTCTCTCTTCAACAAGCTTTGTGAAAATGAGATCAAGTGACCACCTTTAACCCCAACGTTCCTATTTATAGCATCGAAGTCGTGACTTTTACACTTTCTTGCCTAAATTTCCCATCATTACACCCTACAAACCCATAAATGCAACCTTAAACAAAGTGCCTTTATGTTTTCCCTTGACATGACCTTTTGCCTTCTTGTCCCATCTAATGAGCGAGCCTTAGTGAATCTTCAGTGGAATCGTGATTGAAACAGTGGAACGCAATAGAAGACTGACATAATCGGTAGATTCGAGGCTTATCTCTCTCGTTCCATCAAAGGAACCTCACAAACACTCTCACTAGTTTAGGGCAACCCCACGAGGTTAAAACCTTATATAGGGTTAGGGTTTGCGCAAGACAAAAATGGGGAAAGTACTACTCATTTATTCATCAAGCTTCTTACAAAGAAAATGGTCAGCCCTTTTATAGAATGAAAGGCAGTCGTGAAAGATGAAATGTAAATCTAATGGCACAAAGACCCAACCCTACAAAAAAGGAAAAATGTGACAAGAGCATTCTTATCTAATGGTGGAAAGAACATGTGATGGGTTGAAAGATCAACCCTAGCGGTTGGTGTGAAGGAACCCTAGCAGAAGGTTGTTTGAAAAGGGAACGGTTTGACGCGTGATGCCAAAAATTGTCAACACCCAATTTCGTTCGGGTAAATGCATTTGTTTGGTTAAAATAATAATAATAATAATAATAATAATAATAAAAATAATATATAATATAAAAATAATAATAATAATAATAATAATAAATAAAATAAAATAAAAAATATGTTTTGATTGATGGTAGGTTTTTTTAACTTTAATTCTACTATGGAAAAAAGAAGAAAAAAAATTCGAAAAACCCCTCTCTTTTTTTATAGAGCACACACACAAAAAAGGGGTCACCTTATGGTAAATTTTCTTTGCTCCTAATGCTTTTCATGATTCTCTTATAACATCAAATATATGATTGTTTGAAGTGTTGTATGATTAAATGTGTTCAGGGTTCTCATGTTAGATGATTTTGGGTTTATTATTGATGTGCTCAACCTCTCTTCCCTTTATTTTTATCTTGGTAATTAAAAAGGTGTTTTTTCGTAGACTTTAATTCTCTAAAAAAAATAATAATAAATAAATAAATAAAATAAAAAATTATATTTTCTTTTATATAAGTTGTGAATGTCATGTCAAGTCTCGAACTTGCTTGATAATTAAAACAATCTTTTATAGGCTTTTAATTCTTTTTTTTGAAATATAATTAGTAATAAAAAATCATGTAGAATCTCGGATTTGCTTGATAACTAAATATTTATCATGTAGAATCTCAGGTTCTCTTGATATTAATAAAATATAATATACAAAAAATCTAGAAAATTAAAAAAAAACAAAATAATAATATGAAACAACAAATTTTTTATAAAGACTTACGTTATCCTTTATTTTCCAAATGGAAATACGTAAGAGCGAGGTACAATCCTCGTCGGGCCCAAAAAAATAAAAAATTAATTTTGTTTTAATCTTTAATATTTTCGTATGTGTTGTTTTTATTTTGTTTGATTTTTGGGGAATAACAAATATTTTAAACATCGAATTCTATCTTGCACACTTAATTAAAGAGGGAACCGTCTTAAGACGGGCGTTGTTGGGTTCTAATACCTTCCCCACACGTAACCGATTCCTGAATCTAAATTTGGTTTCGAAGACTATTTTTTTTTAAGGTTTTTCTATAGTTTTCCATAATAAACTATGGTCGCGATCCCGTATTGTTTTAATTTATTTTCGCCGTCCCGTCGCGATCTCGGTTGTGATGGATGGCGACTCCACTGGGGCGGTTTGGAGAGTCGATCCTATTAGTTGAGTGTACGAAAGGTATGTTGTTTTTATATATTCGTTTTCCCCTTGTTTTTGTTTTACTTGATGTATATTTATCTATCTTTATTTGTGTTGATGTCATCTTTACTTGCTTTGATGCCCTTATATGATTATATTGTTAAAATTATTGAACCCTAGGGTAGAAGACAATTGCTATATCTGTTTGGGAAATATCTGGTTATTATGCAGTTGTGGGTTTGGGTAGTCTTAGGTTGCTCCCTTCACAAACTACACATGGTAAGCTAGTGCATTCATTTTAATATTGAGGTCTTATACCCGGACCTGAGTTAGCTATAAGGAGTGGAGGTCCAACGATTATTATGCTAGATTTCGGATGTACTTGACTATTGGAAAGACTTCATCTAAAGCTTGCTTCCTCCTAACATGCCACATCTATTAGGTGGCCTATTGTTTTGGATTATGTCCTGAGGTTGACTTCAGCTCTAGAGGCTTGTGAGAATATTTAGAACTATCCTTGGAATTATCATGTAAAAGCCCATAGATCAGAAAATAGATTTTCTCTACACCTTTTAGGACACAAAGGGAGAGTGCATTATTTCTTTATTTTTTTAATCTTTTCATTTTTATAGAATTAAGTAGTTAATTTTCAACTGTGTCATATTTGCATCAACGTATAAATAAGGGTCTCTCGAGACGCATACATGCATTACATCCACATCTTGTCTTCATTCATGCATGATACTATGCACATAGTTTTAAGGTAAATAACATTTTTACATTCACTTGACATGTAGCATGGATCCACTTTGGATTCATGTCACAATGTATAATGCATAATATTCATCCCATTGTTTTTTCATGCCACCTTGCATAGTACATACCATACATACACTCACATGCATGTGAATAAATAGTTTCCAAATTTGTAGCATCTTGCATATTCATGACACTTTGCTTAACACATAACATGCATCAACACCACATCTTGAAAAAATTTTCAGTATAATAAATTCAAAATTAATTGTTCCCCATTTTTTTGTTAATAAATTCATGGAATCTTGCGAAAGGTGAAAACAAAAATAAGAGGAGAAAATAAATCATTCTTTGGTCAAATCAATTAGTTGAATAAATAGATTTTTTTTATGAAAAGTGGCATGCTTTTGAAACATTGCTCTAATATGTGTACATGAAATTGCTCAAATTCATTTCCTTTCCCATCCCATTTCCCATCACCTTGCCCTCATAAATCTTTCTTTTGTATTTCATGGAGATCATCATAAAGGGGGATGTGCTCTAGAATGAATTTAAATTGAAGGGAGTCTTTGAACATAAAAAAAAACGAAGAAAAACAAAAGAAAAATGAAGAAAAGTCTGCTAGACTGAAAACCCAAGAGGGCAGTCTAGGCAAAAATTAAGACAAAAAAAAGAGAAGAAAATAATACAAAAAAAATTAAGGGCAAACAAGGGGCAACCTCTAATGTGATTGAATTTTTTTCCTTTTGGATTAAAGCATTTGAAATTAAAACAGTCATGAGTTGAAATGATGTGTGGCCATGTTTCTTTATCAAGAAAAAAATGATTTTCCTTTGTTACCCAGTTTGAGCCTATAAAAAATCAAAATTTCTTTCTAATTACCTGAACAAGGGTCACCTTCCCACTGAAGTTAACATAATGTTTGCATCTATTTCATTTGACTTGTAATTCACTAATAAAAAAAAGAAAAAAAGTTGGAAAGACAAAAAATAAAATTGGTTATGCAAAAAAAAAAGAAAAAGAGAAACAAGAGTTGGAAAATGGAAAAAAGTGGTGAACAAAGATAGTCAAATAAATGAATTTAGGTGCAACATTAGATAAAGACCCTTATTTTAAATAACCTTTATACTATTTATTTTGGGCCTTCACTACCATTTTTTTTATCCCTTAGCCTTGGCCACAATACAAGCCTAATAAAGTCCACACAAATCAATGATTGGTTATTTTTCGAAAAACTTTAATTTAGAGGAAAATATTTTGTCATATTAAGAGGTTTGTCCAAAAAAAAAGGTTGAAAAAGTGTTCAAAGATTTGCTTTCAAACACTGGGGTGGTTTATTTTTGGTTGACATGTTTCCATAGAGATCAAGATTAGCACGAGTAGTCAAGTTATATCAAGGTCATGCCTTCTCATTCTTTCATTCTTCATGCATTTCCTATCATATTTTCTGCTTCGAGCTTAAAACTTTGATCTACCTTTCTCCTACCATTACTCATTATTCTCACCTTGAAATAAATTGGGGAGACATTTCACTTGTTCCTACATTATAGTCGGATATCTTGAATTTGGAAAATTATTGACTTTGATTGTTAGCTTACATTAGGACAACTGGTATGAAGTCTCCCATTATTTTCAACATTCTCATGTTTCCACAATTGGGGCAAGCTCAAATACATTATGCACCCTGAGACCAATCTACATCCTTAAATTGGGGCAAATTTTGAAGTCTCCATCTACTTTATCAATAACTGGGACAAGCCCAAACACACCTCATGTCCTGAAGTTAACTCTTAACTATCAAATTAGGGCAACTCTTTAGTTAATTACCTCATCTGATGCCTTCCAAGAGATTTTGCAATTTCATGTATGTCACTCAAATAGTGTTCAAAAAGCAATGATACAGAAAAAAGTTTCTCAATAAACTAATTAGACCAAAGAATATTTTTCAAAGAAAAAAAATCAAAACAGAAGGATTCCATAAATCTAAAAATAACAACAAATTGGGGATCAATTGAAATAAGTTTTATACAATGTAAAAGGTGAAAAAATACATGAGGGCATGCTTCATGCATAGATTCATATCTAATCATACATACATCATTCATTTTTGTGAAAAAAGGTTAACAAACAAAGGAACTTTCATCATGCATTCATACATTAATTCACGTAAAAAAAATATCATAACATATGCATCATACACTAATATTGTAATAGTGTTCAAAAAGAAAATCCATTAATCATGCCAACATTATCATTCACTATGCATGATCGAAATAAACATAACAACATTATCACACATCATAATCAATGTTAAAAAAAAATAATACATTGCATGTGTTAGCATTTTTATGCACATATAATGTAAATCTTGAAAAAAATAATAAACATCAACATACTCATGCATTCATAAAAAAAAATTCATACAAGGTGTTAGCATCTACATGCATTCATACACATGACATCAATTGTCAAACAAAAAATATCTAAGCATGTGTTAGAAAAAATAGGTTCTATATAGTATTTGGTTCAAAAAAAAAGTCACATACATGCCAACATATTCATGCATATATCATATTAGCATATTCATGCACATATCATGTTAGCATATTCATGCATACACAATCATCTAAATGCTCAAAAAGAAAAATTCATAACATATGTCTTAATCATCATGCATCATGTACATGCGTCATAGTTCTTTTTTTTCGAAATTCTAGTCACTCTTGGATCGAAACCCTTTTCATTCATGAGTGGTTGTCGAATCCTCTTTTAAAAAGAAAATTCTTTCTACCTTTTGGATCGAAAACATTTTCATTCATATGAATGGTTATTGAATCTGCAATCAAAAAGAAGATTTCCTTTGCTTTTGGGATCAAAACCCTCTTCATTCACATGAATGGTTTTCAAATCCTTCTATTTCAAAACGAAGTAAGAAAGATACAAAATTTTGCTTCTTTAATATTTCTCGGATTGATGGTCCTCTTCAAACCCAGATTTATCTGGCCCTTCAAGCCCAGTTTAGTCTGGCCCAAGCCTAGTTTTGGCACTGGCCCCTCAAGCCCAGTTTTATCTGGCCACCCCAAGCCTAGTTTCGTCTAGCCCCTAAGCCCAGTTTCGCACTGCCCCCTAAGCCTAGCTTTGTCTAGCCCTCAAGCCCAGATTTATCTGACCCCTCAAGCCCAGTTTAGTCTAGCCCAAGCCCAGTTTCGCATTGGCCCCTCAAGCCCACTTTTATCTGGCCACCTCCAACCTAGCTTTGTCTAGCGCCCTAAGCCCAGTGTCGCACTGGCCCCTCAAGCCCAATTTTATCTTACCACCTCAGGCCCAGCTTTGTCTGGCCCAAGCCGAGTTTATCTGGCCACACAAGCCTAGCTTTGTCTAGCCCCCAAGCCTAGCTTTGTCTAGCCCCAAAGCCCAGTTTATCTGGCCCAAGCCTTGCTTTGTCTAGCCCCAAAACCCAGTTTTATCTGGCCCAAGCCCAGTTTCGCACTGGCCCCTCAAGCCTAGTTTTATCTGGCCACCTCAAGCCTAGCTTTGTCTAGCCCTTAAAGCCTAGTTTCGCATTGCCCCCCCTAAAGCCCAATTTCATCTAGCCACCTCAAGCCTAGCCTTGTCTAGCCCCTAAGCCCAGTTTCGCACTGGCCCTTGAAGCCCAGTTTCGCACTGGCCCCTGAAGCCCAGTTTCGCACTGGCCTCTAAAGCCAAGTTTCATCTGGCCACCTCAAGCCTAGCTTTGTCTAGCCCCCAAGCCTAGTGTCGCACTAGCCCCGCAAGCCCAGTTTTATCTGGCCACTCAAGCCTAGCCTTGTCTATCCCCTAAGCCCAATTTCGCATTGGCCCCTAAAGCCCAGTTTCGTGCTGGCCCCTAAAGCCCAGTTTCGCATTGGCCCCTAAAGCCTAGTTTTGCACTAGCCCCTAAACCTAGCTCTGTCTAGCCCACAAGCCCAGTTTTATCTGGCCCCTAAAGCCCAGTTTCGCACTGGCCCCTCAGCCTAGCTTTGTCTAGCCCACAAGCCTAGTTTTATCTGACCACCTCAAGCCTTGCTTTGTCTAACCTTCTAAAGCCTAGTTTCGCACTGGCCTCCTAAAGCCTAGTTTCATCTGGCCACCTCAAGCCTACCTTTGTCTAGCCTCCAAGCCTAGTGTCGCACTGGCCCCTCAAGCCCAATTTTATCTGGCCATCTCAAGCCTAGCCTTGTTTAGCCCCTAAGTCCAGTTTCGCATTGGCCCCTAAAGCCCAGTTTCGTACTGGCACATCAAGCCCAGTTTTATCTGGCCCCTCAAGCCCAGTTTAGTCTGGCCCAAGCCCAGTTTTGCACTGACCCCTTTAGCCCAGTTTCATCTGGTCATCTCAAGCCTAGCTTTGTCTAGCGCTCAAACCTAGCCTTACCTTGTTTTGGTATTAGTCAAGGTTTCTACACCTTTCTGTGTTGCCAAGGTTTCCACACCTTGTTTTTGTGCTAGTCAAAGTTTTCACACATTGCCATCTTTTTTTACACATTATATTTTACGTTAAACAAGGTTCCCACACCATTTCATCTAATTCATCTATTTTGTTTCATGAATATAACTTGGGGCAAATTTTTGGGTTTCATATTATACACTTATCACATGATTTATCAAGAACAAATATGAGTCTCTTTCCTTCATGCATTCAAATATTTTCAATTTGACTTTCACATGTTGATTTCATATTAGAACCCTCTTCACAAAATGGTTACAAACTTTCATTTCAAGATCGGCCCTCTGCGAGGCAATGGTCGAGTTTAGATTTTCTTTTGGCATATCGGCCCTCTATGAGGCAATGGTCGAGGTCAGGTTTTCTTTTTTTATATCGGTCCTCTACGGGGCAATGGTCGAGTTCAGGTTTTCTTTTAGTATCTCGGCCCTCTACGAGGCAATGATCGAGCCCAAGTTTTCTTTTGTTATATCGACCCTCTGTGAGGCAATGGTCGAACCTAGGTTTTCTTTTGGCATAATGGCCCTCCGCAAGACAATGGTCAAGGTCAAGTTTTCTGTTGTTATATCGGCCCTCTACAAGGCAATGATCGACTTTAAGTTTCTTTTGGTATCTCGACCCTCTACGAGGCAATGGTCGACCTTAGGTTTTCTTTTGTTATATCGGCCCTCTGTGAGGCAATGGTCGAGTTCATGTTTTCTTTTGGTATCTCGGCCCTCTGCGAGGTAATGGTCGAGCCTAGGTTTTCTTTTGGTATATCGGCCCTCTACGTGGCAATTGTCGAACACAGGTTTTCTTTTGGCATATCGACCCTCTGTGAGGCAATGGTCGAGTCCAAGTTTTCTTTTGGTATCTCGGCCCTCTACGAGGCAATGGTGGAGCCGAGGTTTTCTTTTGGTATCTGAGCCCTCTGCGACGCAATGGTCGAGCCCAGGTTTTCCTTTGCGAAGCAATGGTCGAGTTCTCTTTTTTCATTTTTGAAACCCAAACGAAATTAGTGTTTTTATCTTTACTTATATTTTAATATGATAATATGAAATTTTCACTTTCATATTATCTAGTCAAATCTAAGTAAAAAGGGGCAGCTGTCAACACCCAATTTCGTCCGGGTAAATGCATTTGTTTGGTTAACATAATAATAATAATAATAATAATAATATATAATATAATAATAATAATAAATAATAAAATAAAATAAAAAATATGTTTTGATTGATGGTCGGTTTTCTTAACTTTAATTCTACCGTGGGAAAAAAGAAGAAAAAAAAATTCGAAAAACCCCTTTTTTTATAAAGCACACACAGAAAAAGGGGGTCACCTTAAGGTAAATTTTCTTTGCTCCTAATGCTTTTCATGATTCTCTTATAACATCAAAAATATATGATCGTTTGAATTGTTGTATGATTAAATGTGTTCGAGGTTCTCATGTTAGATGATTTTGGGTTTGTCATTGATGTGTTCAACCTTTCTCTTTCCCTTTATTTTTGTCTTGGTAATTAAAAAGGTGTTTTTTTGTAGACTTTAATTCTCTAAAAAAATAATACATAAATAAATAAATAAAATAAAAATTATATTTTCTTTTATATAAGTTGTGAATGTCATGTCAAGTCTTGGACTTGCTTGATAACCAAAACAATCTTTTATAGACTTTTAATTATTTTTTTGAAAGATAATTAGTAATAATAAAAAATAAAAAAATTATAAAATCATCTTAAATATCATGTCAAATCTCGGATTTGCTTGATAATTAAATATTTGCCATGTAGAATCTCGTGTTCTCTTGATATTAATAAAATATACATATACATAAAAATCTAGAAAATAAAAAAAACAAAATAATAATATCAAACAACAAATTTTTTATAAAGAACTATGTTATCCCTGATTTTCCAAATGGAAATACGTAGGAGCGAGGTACAATCCTCGTCGGGCCCAAAAAAATAAAAAATTAATTTTGTTTTAATCTTTAATATTTTCGTATGTGTTGTTTTTATTTTGTTTGATTTTTGGGGAATAACAAATATTTTAAACATCGAATTCTATCGTGCACACTTAATTAAAGAGGGAACCGTCTTAAGACGGGCGTTGTGGAGTGCTAATACCTTCCCCACACGTAACTGACTCCCGAATCTAAATTTGGTTTCAAAGACTATTCTTTTTTAAGGTTTTTTATAGTTTTCCATAATAAACTATGGTGGTAACTCCTCTGTATTAATTTAATTTATTTTCGCTGTTCTACCGCGATATCGGTTGCGAAAGAAACGTTGAATGAAAGTGGAATGATGCACAGGCTTCCTGGTCTACGTGATTCTGGTGGATGAAATTAGGCAGCCACTTGTAGGCCCAAAATGATGCTTGAAGAATGATGTTGGAAACAAAGAACATTGGCACCACACTGGAACACTGAAGCAGACTTCTCCAATGGATGCTTCAAGGGAAAACTTGTTGGGCTATTGGTGAAAGGTTGGCCTAATAGTGGGTGACACTGAACATATGTCCTTCCCACATGATGCGCTCATTGGTGAGTCGTGGAAGAAAACGTGGTTGGATATGATGCTAAGGTTGTTGCAGATTGGGCCTAAGCTCAGTGACATCACGCGTGCCTTTTTGAAGGCAAGTTGGATCATGGAAGTAGTCTTTATCTAAGTGATGGCAACGTTAGAACAAGTAATGCACGTGTGGTGTAGAAGAAGAATTGGGCCACAGGCCTAATGCCAACACTTTGACACTTCAAGAATTGGGCAGCTTTTGTTTCCTTGGGTGGCTGTGTGGAAATGGACTGCATTTTAAAACAAGCCCAATTAGAACAACATTTATTTAAGTAAAAATAAACATAAAAGAAATGGGCCTAGTCATTGGTCCAAGCTAAAAAGCCCCTTAGGGTGATATTCATCATCCCTTCCCTCTTGAAGAGGATATGACCTTAGATCAAGAGGTTTCTTTAAGGCCCACAACATTAGAAGCTGAATTCCTCCGGGATCAAAAATATGTATTCAATAATCATCAAACAATTTTTTTGTTACTTTTTGAAATGCAAGCAGAATATATTTATAAAGGATACATGAAGATGGGCTTTTAGTTTTGGAAGGATTTTGTACGTAGCCCACTTCACAAAAATATTGTTTGTCACTTTGACTTAATTAATACCTAAAAGGTAACTCTAAGTCAAAGATGATTTTTGGAAATTCTTTTGAAGAGTTTAAAATGAATGGTGAAGGTGGAAAAACAATTTTAGGGAGAACTAAGACAAAAGAATTAATGACAAAGGAAGGAGAGTTTAAAGATTGGATTACTCCCTTGTGGTTTATGCAAGTATCTGTAGGATGTTGTATCTCTACTTCCCTAAGCATGATTTATTTTCTTTCTTTTCTCTCAATCTCTTCCTCTTCTCTTTCAAACTCTTCCTCATGTCTTACTCTCTCTTTTTCTTCACATTCTTTTCTCTCTTTTTCCTCCTTCTCTTTTCTCAATTGTTCCTCTTCTTTTCTCATCCTCTCCATCTTTCGCTCTTCTTCTTCTTTCAATTCTTTCTCAAATTTCTCTATTTCTTTTTGCTCTTTTCTTTGAATTTTTATTCTTTCTTTTTTCTCTAACTCCCTCATCTCTCTTAAGAGTATTGTGAGTTTTTCTTCCTTCCTTCTTGCTATCTAAATTTTCTTTTTCTCTATCTCATGATCTAAATTAAAGGAAGGTGGTATGAATGTTCTTTTCATGCATGCTCTCAACTCACTCCAATTTTGAATGGGAGATTTTTTTTCCTTTTTCCACTCTAGACTGCCTATAATCCCATCACTCTCTTGCATGTCCTACAAAACTAGAAATGCACAAAGTAAGAATGTAGTATTTACTATGTCTAAGGTGAAATGAATGCACCAAATCATCTATTTCCCTCTCCCAAACTATGTATGATAATGCACTAATGTCCTCACTAAAGAAAGGGAATGGACTCTCACGTGTATGATGCATTTTATCCTCACTATGACTACCTAAATGCAAACTACTATAAGCGTATGAATGGAAACTCATCTTGCCAAAAACACTTTGCAAACACTTATCAAAACAATTTTCACAAAGATACTTTATGAATTTCTCAAGAGAATATATAGGAAAAGATTTCTAGAGATGCTCCTAGGAAAGGGAGGTGAGTCTCATGGATAGGCTTAGAAACCAGGCCTTTCCTAGCCAAAGATCTCTAAATTTCTTTAACAAAAAATTCTTAGTAAAAATTCTAAGTAAAATAGATTATGTGAAAACAGTGTGTGTAGGAACTTATGACCAATAAAAGGTCAACTAGGTGGTAAAAGAAATTGCACCTAGATATCACTGTGACTTAAAACAGAAAGTTAAACATATAAAACATGGACATCACATACATAAACTAGAAATGGAAAACATCTAAAACATAAAAACAGAACTAGTCGAGAAAAACTTCCTAAGTGAAATGAGAAGATGGCACTTGGAACCACTGACCCAATTTCACACTACACGTTAACTATTGCAAACCATGTTAAGGTTGGCATTTCTTAAAAGCATTTTCCCACCTAAGCGAAATGAATCAAAACCTGAAAGGAAAATACATCAAAATTCCGTGATATGAAGAACAAAAAACTTTAAAAAAAAAATAAAGTGCAGTTGGAAGTGAACGAGGCTCTCAGTTTCCCTCTTGGTCCAATGTTTAAAATCTAGCCCAACTCACTCCTACAAATCCTCTCGTGGTTGAACTCCTTCCAACGTCATTGTGGTGCTCTCAAGTCCCACTCACTCCTGCTTCCTCTCGACAGTGTACTCCCACAGTAAAGTCACTTACAACAATTCCACCTTCAAGATGAAACTTCACCTACAAGGGCTGCCAAACAATAGTGAGTCTCTAGAGCAAAGAAAGCCAGGAAAATCAAGTGTTGCCACTTAAGAATAGCAAGTTAGAAAATCAATAAAAGCTCAATTGAGAACTTGACTATATCAAGTGATAGAGTAAATGGATAAACTCAAAGAGTAATCAACAATGACGAGTAAGAAAAATAAGGCAAATCAAGAAAGATGGCACAAAAAGAACCTAAGGAATAGTTCAAGAATATGATTAACAAAACAAAAATCAAGAAGACACAAAACAAGTTGAATCCACAACAGTGCATATGCATCTCAAATTGAAACTGGAATACAAGTAAAGATGAAGTGATGAACTGCTTTAGCAATTTGCTTTTTCTAGATAGGCTTGTGATCAATATCTTTCCACTTAATTTTCTTTTCTTTTCTTTTCACTGATTTTCTTTTCAACTTTCAAAGATTAAGCATACTCTTTAGTTTAGGCCATAGTTCACAACAATTTTGATGCTTCCAATGTCAATTAACAAATGCACATGAAGAATTAACAAAAGATTAAAATAAAAAAATTTGAGAATGACATAGGTGAAATGAGACTCTCGATCAGTGCATAATCAAACATCAAGATACAACAGAGTGTGACTTAACCAGAAACAATCAATATAAGATAATGTTCAACATCAAATGAATGGCCAAAAAGAATTCAAGACAACACTGTGAATTATGACTGCACTTAAAAGGCAAAAAAGAAGAATCTCAAACAATTTAGTAAACTTAATGAGGCAATGAAGGTCAACACAGTTGCATCCAGATACATTCATTCAATCACTAGTAACGCATAGCTCATGCTACCAAATAACAACACTGCACTAAAGACTGTTGTCAAAACAAAGTAAATCAAACAACACTGGATGAAAACAGAAATAACTGATGCTGATGCAAGGAAACAGAAAGGGCCAAAATAACTACACCAGGAAGCACAATGTCAAACAATACTCAACAAGGGAAAGAATATTAGACAGTGCAATAAACACAATTGATGCAGCAGATTTTCACACGAATCAGGTGGCCAAACAGAAACAGCAGAATATGAGTTTCATGTCACAACTAACGCAATGAAATTGAAGCTTTTGAAATCAGTGGATGTATAAAATCTGATACAATGAAACAACAAGACTTCAAGATAGTCAACAAATCAAGCATGAACCAATGCTGGAAAGGAAGTTGAAAACATGTATTGGTGGCTTAAGCATAGAGACACAACCAGCAATAACACCAAAAATTGATTGAAGATTCATAATCAAAGTACACAATGGTAGCAACTCAATCCAGCATGATAGAGCACTGATAACGCTGTCGTTGATGCGTTCAAATTAATACTACTAAGCTATAACAACTTCAGTATTGCTAAGATAGTAGTCAACAAAATAGAAAGGGTAAAGTAACCCAAAGTCGTCTCCCAACGAACACGAAATTGATTTTTAACAAATTAGTTCTTATAAAATCTATACAAAAGAGTTAGTCTAATAAAATAATAAAATATAGGAGAATTAAGATAAACAAGAAAGAAATAGAAAAGATAAAAAGAGATAAAAATAATTGTAAAGAAAATAGATTGATTCCATTGCTTTTTCGAAATAGATTCATCATCGGTTTCTAAGGATTATTGTTCAATTAATTATTGTTGTAGATTTACAAATTAATCAATGTAAAGTCTCAATTAATTTGTTGGCGTTCTCAGTTTTAACCAAAGTACAGTCCCAATTAAAAGTGAGAACTTTTAGATTATCCACATTAAATTCAACCAAAGTACAATCTCAATCAAATTTTACTATGCCTAATCATGTTTATTCTTTTATCTCCTCACCAAATAAAAAGCTTAATTAATCAAAGTAAAGTCTCAATTAATTTTCGTTAGAGTAAATACCTTTAATCAAAGTAAAGTCTCAATTATTGGTAAAAACTCATTTAATCACATGAAAGTTTCTAAATAAAATCAAAGTAAAGTCTCAATTAGATTTAAAAACCCTTTGACTCATATGATCAACATGCATATAGATTTAAAATCATTACTTTTTACGTGATTCAAAGATAAAAGACATAGATGAAGGAAAACCTCAACAATAATAAAAAGAACAAAGAAATTATTTCATTCTAACCTCAGAATACATAATGAAATTACAATGGAATCAACCCAAGAAGTTTAACAATCCATGGAATACAAAATAAAAATAAAAGAAGAATAGAGAGAAGAAAAGAGAGAGAAAGAAAACGAAATTAGGCCCTTTTAAGAGTTCCAAAACTCCGAAGTCTCAAGCTTCTTCCTTCTACTTCTCCCTTGGTCTCTTTATATAGGAATTGGACTGGGCTTTTCTGTTGCTAAAATCTCTCAAATATCTTTTAAAATAAAGATAAAGATAAATATTTAAAAATATTTGGAGAGATATAGACTATTTTGACAAATATAATTGGTTGGTAATATCAATATATAATATAATTAATTAATTAAAGATATATGATAAATTATCACCAATTAGTATTTGTATTAATTTTTCAAATCAACCCTTTACAATCTCCTTAAATTATCTTCTAAATAATCAAATATCTTCAAGATATATTTGTTTGTTGTGGAACTAATAAGATTCAAGAAGATCGTGTCATATTTAAAAAGATTTGGTTGTTATTATCTTTTAATATTTTATGATATAATTAAATAAGATAATTATTTAAAAATATCAAATAAAATATCTAAAGATATATTTTCCCAAATTATCTTCTATCATAAAGATAAAGAAAACCGCAAGGTCCAATTTTTTTTATTTCTTAGTTTAGCTAAACTTCTTCACTTTTTTAAGCTTTTCTTGCCGTCTTCATGCAATGCTTGGCTTGGATTTGTGTGCTTTTGATAATTTCTTATTCTTGGATTTATCTTTAAGGTGTCATGAAGCTTTAATCAATTTATTTCCACACCTCCATGAGCTCAACTTAGCTGTAACTGCACTAACACACCTCAAAATATCCAAAGAACATTTATGCAACTAAAAAGCTATTTTTAACATGTTTTTGTATCTCATGCTCAATAAACCCAATTATAGGAAATCCCAATTAAATCAATCTTTAAGCACACAAATTCAATTAAATACCTACAATTAAACATTAAATGAGGGAAAAAATACGCACTCATCAAGCACTAAACTCACAAATTTAGCAAACAATTTAGATTAGGAAACAGAATCAGTTCGCTGCATAATTAGAAGCTCATCACTGAAAACACAGAAGCAACAACTATTAACGCAACCTACGCATACAGCTAGACCAAAACCTCATAAGCAATCTGAACAAAACCAGATATAGTGTAATAGCTCAATATTGGTTTGGTCAACAACAATCATTGGCCAACAACTGAATTTCCGACAATAACAAATTGAATCAACAAAACATGAAAAGCAATTTGAACAGAAAAGCAAGAAAACCAGCACGAATGAAACACGAACAATGAAAATATGCATTGTAGGAAATTACTAGTGATCTATTAGCAATTAAATAACTCCACAAACTCAGAGTTAACCGACACATGATAGAATGCATCAAAACAAAATAAAGCAGCACACAAAATGAGGAACAACATCTATGGAATCAATTAACATATTAAACGGCTAAACATGCCTTTAGACATAACACGAAGAATATCAAAATTAAAGCTAAGTAAAAAAATGAAATAAATCTATAAACATGCATTGAGCGACACAATCAGAGATCTAGACATTTCATCACAACATTGATTCAGGAAAATTAAAACAAGAACAGTTAATCAATTTCAGCAAATGATTTAACACAGATTCAACACCAGAGAAGCAAAAATGACTCAAACGAGATCATACAGAACAGAAACACAAAGACATATGAAAGAGGAAACAGAGATAAATGAAGAAACTTATCTTTGAAGACCTCCACGCTCCAAGCTCGAAACCGGAGCTCTGATTACAACATGACGAGCAAACCTTAGCGAATCTTCGACGGAATCGCGATCAAATCGGTGGAATGCAGCGGAAGACTAAAATAATCGGTGGATTTGAGGCTTATCTCTCTCGTTCCATCAAAGGAACCTCATGGACACTCTCACTTGTTTAAGGCAACCCGATGAGGTTAAAACCTTATCTAGGGTTAGAGTTTGAGCAAGACAAAAATGGGGAAAATACCACTCATCTATTCATCAAGCTTCTTACAAAGAAAATGGTCTGCCCTTTTGTAGAACGAAAGGCAGCCGTGAAAGATGAAATCTAAACCTAATGGCACAAAGGCCCAACCCTACAAAAAGGGAGAAAAACGTGAAAAGAGCATTCCTATCTAATGGTGGAAAGAACGTGTGATGGGTTGAAAGATCAACCCTAGCACTAGTGTGAAGGAACCCTAGCAGAAGGTTGTTTGAAAAGGGAAGGGTTTGATGCGTGATGCCAGAAACGTTGAATGAAAGTGGAATGATGCGTTGGCTTCCTAGTCTACGTGATTCTGGTGGATGAAATTAGGCAGCCACTTGTAGGCCGAAAATGATGCTTGAAGAAAGATGTTGGAAACAAAGAACATTGGCACCACACTGGAACACTGAAGCAAACTACTCCCATGGATGCTTCAAGGGAAAACTTGTTGTGCTGTTGGTGAAAGGTTGGCCTAATGGTGGGTGACGCTGAATATATGTCCTTCCCACATGATGCGCTCATTGGTGAGTCGTCCAAGAAAACGTGGTTGGATATGATGCTAAGGTTATTGTAGATTGGGCCTAAGTTTTGTGATATTACGTGTTCCTTTTTGAAGACAAGCTGGATCACAAAAGCAATCTTTATCTAAGTGATGGCAATGCTGGAACAAGTAATGCACATGTGGTGTAGGAGAAGAATCGGGCCATTCCTCTTGTATCCTCCTAGCCATTACTCTTGTTGTAGGTCCTTTGGTTAGAGACATCTCATTAGTAACTCCCCCAACGTTGAGTATCCATTCAAGAAGCCCAAAGATTGTGGTAAGATGAAGTTTGAATCCCAAAATAATCTAAGATTATCCATGCAAGAACAATTAGTATCCTTGATAGGTTTATATGGTATGGATTTTAAAGATAACAAAATAAAAAATATCAATCAAAATTGTTCCTATCGCACCCAATAAAATGTTTCAGTCTCAAGTTCAATGATAGAATCGCTATCAATAAACATATTTAAACCGCCTTAGGCCAATGGAGGGCTTAAGGGACTGATGATTCCATTATCGGTCCCATGGTGGGCGCCAATGTTCCAATCCCAAGTTTGATTATAAAATCGTTGTTGATCACCATACATCTAATGTATTATCCGCTTTGAAGCGTGTGCTTCGTCACAGTTTTGTTCTTAAAAAGTGTCTCGAAAGGTAGAACAAGGAAAGGGTATTTAAGTCGTCTTAGACTTTGACTTCTAAGCAATGACTATTGGGTGTAGTAGAAACACAAATTATGATGATTATAAATGTAAATTTAGAAACAATCAAATTTTGTTGTGTCTTTTCTGTTCAATATTTCTCTTTCTTTTTACTATATTTTTTATAAAAAATAAATTAATTTTCATATTTAAATTTTTTAATAAGTATTTCAAGAAAAACTTATAAATTTTTATTGATAAAATTAAAAGTTTTAGTCATCAATTTATCCTATAAATAGTATACACGGTATTTTCTTAATTACATACTATTATAATTATATTAAACATTTATAGTATACAACATATTTCTTACATACTATTATTATAATATACATGTATTGAACCTATTTATTTTCTTATAATTATTTAAAAAAATCATGTTTAAGTTGGTTTTACTTGGTGAATGGAATAAAATTAGTAATAGGTAAAAATTAAACTGCATTGTTCAATACTATTTTACTACTAAATAATGTGAACATGCTTTTACTCTCTGAACTTTGATACGAAATTGGCATTCGTTCTTCTCTAAAATTTTGATACATTTTAGTCTCCAAACTTTAAAAATGAATGAATATAATCATTTTAACTAATTACATTAAATATTTTTTATGTGTCAAACACATTTCATGTTAGCATTTAAATTGTTTACATCGTTTGACACGTTCTCACTTTAATATCAGCTGAAATACATGTTTGACACGTCAAAATATTTTAACATGATTGGATTAAAATGATTATATCTATTCATTTTTAATGTTTGAGAACCAAAATGTATCAAAATTTTGAACATGGACAATTTCTATTTTTGCGTCATGGAGTAGAGACTAAAAACATATTTAACCCTAATTTTTTTAATTCTTTTATTAATAGTTTTTTTTATGTATGATATTAAAAATTACAATAATTTTTATCACGCTTAATTATTTTAACTCATTGATCTTAATTTGAAGTATTTTAAATAATTTTGTATTGTCTATTGGCATATATTTAAAAGAAAAATACAAGAGAGAAAGAGTAATGTATTCGTGTAGCTAAAACAATAATATAATAAAGTTAAAAAAGGTAATGATTATGCAGCTTTAAAAAAACATTTTGAAATAAAATTAGAAGACATTCCTATTTTTCTTTATTTTTATAAAACAAATAAAAATAAAAACATCTAAAATAACAAAATTTAGAACCACACTTATCTATCATTTCACAAATAAATGAACATTAACAAAAGGCCCAGAAAAAAAAAATTACTTTGATCTTTCCGGAACTACCCTTTCCTAGAGCTGAACAAACCAGTCAGCAAAAGGATGAAGTTTTAAAGGCTAAAACAAATTTTGGTGAATTGTTTGGGAAGTAAAACCAAAAAGAGAGTGATGGAGCAAAAGGGACTCCATAAATCATGAGTGTGATGAGTCTTCTTCCTCCTCTTGCCGTTCCTAAACTGAAAACTCAAATTCATACTCCAAACCTTGCACTTGGAGATAGGGTCCTACCTAATCTCCTCTCTCTAGCCCTTGCAGCAACCTTAGCCTCTCCTTTTCCTTCTCATGCAATCCCATCTCTCTCTTCTCAATCCCCTCCACTCTCCCTCACCACTCCTTTCTCTCAATCCAAGAACTTGGACCTTGGACTAGAAAATGGGTATGTAAAGCTTCTTCATGGTTTATTATCACCAATGGATTGATTTCATATGCTTGATAAATGAATAAATAATACCATGGTTTATTATCACCGATACTCTCTGTCTTGCAGAAAAATTAGACCTTGTCCATCAATCAATCCAGGTTGTATATCAACAAATCCAAAGTCATCATCTTTTTCTTTTCCTTGGCTGATTCCTGAAAATTCCTTGGATGATGCTATTCAGGTCCTCACAACTGTCCTATATTTCCATCATCTTTATTTTCACTTTTCTTGCTATGGTTGTTTGCATCTGAGTTAGGCATATAGCCATTCCTTTTCTACATTTCCTTTTTGTCTAACTTATTGTTGTTCATTCATTTTTCAGAAACTACGTGAAGCAATCCTAAAGACCCAGAAAAATGTGAAGTTCCAGCCTGTGGAAAATACCCCAGATGGTCATAAAAACTCAATTCATTCTCTTTTGTTCAGTTTTAGATTAATTTAGAAATAATAGCAAACCAGTATTTTTATCAGATTGTGGAATTGGAATTAGCAGGATTTAATATCAGCCTTTATAGACTTGATATGCTTGTATTTGAAAACAATTGATTTAATATTGAATAGAGCTTAGAAAACGCTTTAAAGAAAACATTTCGTTTAATTGATTATGTTGAGTATTAATAGAATTATACTACATTATATTTTCACTCAATTGAATGTTCAAAGTGTTGGATGAGATTAAAAAAATCACACATCTTGCATTGCAGGTCAATATCTTCAAGCTGAAGTTGATGGAGGATTTGGTAGAGATGTTGTTGAGTTTCTGGTGAAAGGTGATGTGGTTGCTTACAGATGTGTGGCAATGAAAGTAACTTATGTGTACCCTTTCACTACTGCATTTGGAGATTCAAAGGGTCAAGAAGCAAGACTGAAACAAATTAGTGACCAGTTGGGATGGTATGCTCCAAGTTTTGATTCCATGGAATAATTTTCTTTTCATGTTTATTTGCTTTAGTTCTTTCATTAGTGTCAAGCAGAGAGTGCCTTCATTCTTATATTTTGCCTATTATGTTCAACAGTCTTGGACTCACCATGGTAGAATTTTATTTTTATCAATCATTCATTCTATCTGTTAATAGTTTCTACAACTGTTCTTGTTAGATTTTGCTGCATTTACCCTTTGCCTAATTGTTTGGTAATTGCCTTAGAGCAGCAGGGATATATATATATATATATATATATATATATATATATATATATATATATATATATGAAAT
>Ga0214544_1004476_pt1 | contig 28079 bp, 27 predicted proteins | sample CNSS3metaG_FD_160074 | JGI IMG/M metagenome (GOLD analysis project Ga0214544, IMG submission 160074) | Root nodule microbial communities from cowpea collected in UCLA plant growth center, Los Angeles, California, USA - CNSS3 | ecosystem: Host-associated > Plants > Roots > Nodule | place: USA...
TATAAAAGGGGGATAAATGAAAGAATACTATTGTTTTAAAAATAATAAGAGGTTCACGTAATTTAGTATAGTTCGAGAACTTCCTGTGTCTATGTAATTTAGTGAATAATATATTTCCAAGATTCAACTCATTGTATGCGCTATCTATGCCTTTGATTATACTACACAAAGTAATGATTTTAATTATTTGTATTATGCATTGTTGATAATGTCATGTTTGATTTTAAAAGGTTGAAATTTTGTTAAGTTAATTAAACCCTTTTAATTAAGCAAAAAGGCACTGGCTTATCCCATGCATACTCATTCACAATCTTATCTTACAAAGAGGATTTATCAACATTTTATTCATGAAAGCAATCACATCCATTAAGCTCAAACTCATCTTTTAACTTTGTTGCTAAGATTATGCATTCAATGTATATAAATGACTTGTGTTATATGAAAGCAAATGCTAAATTAAGAACCAGTGATAAGTTAAATTAATTTATAAATACACCAATTTAAAGAAGTCTCCTAAAAACTTATAAATTTTTAATTTAACTTGAACATAAATGAATTCTTTTACAGTTTTTTTTTTTATCTTAAAATAAGTTGTTCTTCAACGTACCTTTCTATATATAACTACATATCTCAGTTCATTTGAAGTATCAAGAAGCACAAACACGAAACTGCGACTGAGATTCTTAGAGAGCATTTTCCACGAACATATACCTAGAGATTAATAGAAAATGATTCGTGTTCTTGAAACTACATTGTTGGCTATTTCATGTATCTTATGCAGTGTTTTATTAGGGTTTTCCGATGCAGCTCCAACCCCTAGATACAATGTGGTGAAGTTTGGGGCAAAAGCAGATGGCAAAAGTGACTGCACTGAAGCATTCATAAAAGCTTGGCAATCAGCATGTGCTAATCCCAACCCTGCCACTATTTACGTGCCTAAAGGGAGGTACTTGCTGAGAAACACCAACTTCCGAGGTCCATGCAAGAGGAAGGTAACATTCCTCATAGATGGGACTCTTGTGGCTCCTGAAGATTACAACGCGCTAGGAAATTCTGGATTCTGGATTTTATTCAATCATGTGGAGAATCTAGTTGTTTCTGGTGGAAAATTAGATGGTAAAGGTGCTGCTTTCTGGAATTGTCGGAGATCTGGAAAAAATTGCCCTCCTGGAGCAAGAGTACGTTTTAGGCTTTATTTTTTTTTTTTTTTTTGTTATTTCTTTACCTATCAGTTAAACTCGTTCATATTATTAGTTTTTAAAATAATAAAATAATAAAAAGAGTTGTATAAAATAATTGCAGTCAATGACATTCAACTGGGTGAATAACTTGGTGGTTAGTGGGTTAACTTCAGTGAACAGCCAACTAAGCCACCTTGTAATCAACACATGCAACAATGTTGTCGTGAAAAATGTAAGGCTTATTGCGCCTGACCAGAGCCCTAACACCGACGGCATTCACGTTGAACGCTCAACTGGGGTTACCATTAATGGATGTACCTTACAAACTGGTGATGACTGCATTTCCATTGGTGATGCCACCTACAACCTCTTCATCTCCAACATAAAATGTGGCCCTGGCCATGGCGTAAGGTACCATCAACATCATCATCATATTCATATGCATTACTCATATTGAATTTTGGATTCAAAGTCAAACCGAATAAAACTGTTTATTATATTTAAGGTTTAATGACCTCAAACATACATAGGTACATCTTTAAATATTATTTTTGTGGTTTGATTGTATTTTATTTGTAATATATTTATACAATTTAAAATAACGTAAGAACTTGTATTGTAATCTATATATAATATATATATAATTATACAATTTGTTCATGAATATAAGAGGAAGTTGAAATTTGTAATATATATACAAATATTTAAAAGTAATTCGATGCATGTTTCCCTATGATAATTTTCATTATAAACTAAAGAAATTCAGAAAAATTATAACTTTTTCATAAAACCATTTTACTAACTAGTAATCTGAGTGTACATGTTTGAACCAGCATTGGAAGTTTAGGGCAAAAGGTGGACGAAAAAGGAGTAGAAAATGTGACTCTAACAAACGCCATCTTCTCTGGATCGGATAATGGGGTGAGGATAAAGACATGGGCAAGACCGAGCAATGGGTTCGTTAGGAATGTTGTCTTCCAAAATATCGTAATGGACAGAGTTCAGAATCCCATCATAATAGATCAGAATTACTGCCCCAATAATCAAGGTTGTCCTGGTCAGGTAATAAAAAATAATTAATCCAAACCAACACCGTCATGTGTTTTCGATCTTTCAATGGGAAATTAAAATTTTAATGAATTAATTCAAATTCAAATTTACTGGTATACATCCATGCCAATTTTTCTGTTGGGATAACAAATATGTTATATTTTACAGACTTCAGGAATTAAGATCAGTCAAATTACATATTTGAACATAAATGGAACTTCAGCAACACCAGAAGCAGTAACTTTTGATTGCAGCCCGAGTAATCCATGTCGAGGGATCAAATTTCAGGATATAAACCTAACCTACAAGAACATGGCTGCAACTTCATCGTGTAAAAACATTGAGGGGACGAGCAGTGGAACACTTGTGCCAGAAAGTTGTCTATAATATTAGTAAATTGAATTGTATAAATGTGTATATACCAAGTCTCTATCTATGCTTCGAGATGAAGGGATATGCTTTGCTGGTATTGTTTAATGGTTTACATGATTGTGTAAAGGTCAATTAATCCTGCTCAAACTTTTGTCTTTCAAAAAGTTTTGGAGGACACTCTATGTTTATAACAAAATGTATTTCAACTGCGTTCTATATTTCTATTCTTCCCCCACCCGATGTTAATGGTCTAAGTAAGAGAAAGATTCATTGACCAAAATGGATGGGATTTTGTGACTTACTAAGAGTGTTGTCGGGTCTTCTGAATTTAATGTTTTAGTTGTGAACTTTCTCTATGTTTTAGTGAGCATTATTTTGGTCCATACTATGGTTATCGAATCGAGATTTTGGTATCGTGAATAATTTTGTGAATTTTTTTAAATCGTGAATGGAATCTTGTTATTGTTATGAATAGTAAGATTTAAGATAAATAAAATATTATATATATTTAAGTAAAAATAAATGATATGATAAAAAAGACATTAAAAATATCATATATTATAACTAAGTCAAGATCTCCAATTTAAATATTACATCTTAATTTTATTTTTCATTCATCATCTCCAATATCAATGTCACTTACATCATCTTCTTCATCTAATATAACATTTTGTGGTAACTCATCTCCCTCAACTTCTTCAACCATCTCTTCAATTTCATCATCATTTGTTGGTGTAGTAGATTTTCACTTTTTGTTTAAGTTTCTTGGACCCTTCTTCCTTTTCTTGCTTGGAGCTCCCTCTTCAAGACTAAAAGATTCATGTATTTCCATCCATGAAACATCGTTTGGTAGACAAGGATCCTCTTTTTCAGTAATCCACTCATCATCTGATTCAATATTAAATAGACATATAGGATTATAAGTATATCTTTCTCTTCTCTAACCTTTTATCTCATCTCAAGTTGAAGATTATATTTAACAAAGACAAAGAATTTAATTTTTGTTGTTCCAAGCGATTTCTTCTTTTAGTATGGACTTGATCAAATATACTCTAGTTTCTTTCACAACTAGTAACACTACAAGTGAGTCTTAAAATCCTTATTGCTAGATTTTGCAACTCTTTACCCTTAAAATCATAACTTTCCCACCTAAGAAATGTAATGTTAAACAAAAAACTAACATTTATAATTGTGAAATTATGTTCTTAATAAAATTTTGAAAAAAAATTAAAATTTATACCAGGTTTCTTCTTATCCCTAGTCAATTGTCATGCTTCTTCCAAATAATCATTGCGCTTTCTTAAATCTATCAAGTTGTTGATGTTTAAATAATTAAAGAAATAATTATTTAATAAATGCGAGTAGTGGGAGCTTTTATGATATTTAATGCGGATTGTTATGATGTGGAAAAGTACTAACTTAAATGGTTAAGAGTACTTAGTTTTGTTGAGAAAACTTGGGTTTGACTCCTATGTATGTCAATTATATTTTATTTTAATAAGTTTATTATTTTAATGTTATATTTGATCATGAGGAGTGATTATAAATTCCTAGATTTATGGAAATTATCATAAAACATGAATTGGTTGAATGGTTGCGCATTGGCTTTGGAATTGTGTGGTTGTGTTCGAAACTTGGCTTACATGAAATAGGGCTCCTTTTTGTTTATTTGAGTATAATATACCGTGCCTTGTTTTGACCAAAATTGCATGAAGTCCCCTTTATTTACGTTGCTTTTCGTAGGTTTCTGGGTTTCCGCCCAGAAATCGCCTGGTAGTCATGAGTGTGTTGCCAAGCGATGCATCAATTTTGCACAGATTTCTGGGTTCTGTTATAAATCGCAATGAACTATCGTTAGGCGGTGCGATGTTGTTCTGGACTGTTTTTGGTGTTGTATGATGCAGGAGTCATTGCGACTTCTGGAATTGGTTGTTGTATCTTGTGTGTGATTATTAATGCTACAAATTGAATGGAATTAGGTTGTATGATAAATCTTTGGAGCAAGGGTGAGTGGGTGATCATTAGATTATGAGAGATCTTGAAAGAGGTTAATTAGGATCCTGATTTCAGTGTATAATTGTCATTAATCGTAGTAGTGTTTTGTGTATTGTACTTCCTAGATTTCTTGTGAATTCGGCCTAATCGTATGGTGGGTCAGTGTAGCGGAAGATTGGGGAATTTTGCACAAAAAAGGAAACTGGGAATTTTCCCAAAACCTAATAGCGCTAAATTTCTAGTTTTTGCGTTCTAGTTGGGCTAGACGCGAGGGTTGAGTTTTAGGGAGTATTAATATAAATTTAGGTGGACGAGATTAGTGTATTAGACCTTGGTGTTTGGAATGAGTTAATGGAGAGTACATTATAGTATGCTTTCGTTGATGTGTAGTTGGAAATTGATGTGGGGATTGTAATTAATGAGAGAGAAAGGATAATTTTTATTGAGATTGTAGGTGCTGGAAAACATTGTGTTCTTTAGGTATGGACTCTTGGGAAGTGGGATAACCATACAATAGTGAGTTAAGGTACCAACCATAATTGTGTAGCTTGAATTGAGAGATAGGTTGATAGAGGACTATCTCCTAAACTTCAAGTGGTACAAATTTAAGGACAAATTCTCTTCAAGAAGGAGGGAATGATAGAGGAGTATCCCAAGATTCCATACAAGAAGAACTTGAAGATGAACCTTTACAATTTAAAGACCTATGACAAGGGCAAGGAGCAAGAGATTGAAAGATCAAAACTATTCAAGGCTCCTGATGCTACAAGCAATCTGAAATTCAAAGAATATGAAGATCATGGTCTGAAGCACATTTGAAGGATAATTTTTAGGAAAATTAGTTTATGTTTTTAGACTTTGGGTTTCCTCTTAGAAATTAGTTATGTTCTATATTTTTGGGCTTTGGACTTTCTTTTATAAATTAGTTTATGTTTTTATGTTTTGGGCTTGGGCTTTCTTGTAGGGTTCTTAAGTTTTCTTAAACTTGTGTGCCTATATATAGAGTACCAAAAACAATGTAGACACTTTTAGTCATATATTGAATTTGATTTCATTAAAGAGAGGATTCTCTTTGTTCTTGGCTTAGGCCTCCAGTTCTTATCAAAGATTAACATCTTTGTAGCGAATCTTCACTTGACTTATCAATCTACTAGATTGTGGAGTCCTCCATCTCTGTCTTATTCCACATTTTTCTCTGATTTATTCGTGTTGTGCCTCTTGAGGATTCAAATTCAGAAACGATCATACTCTTTCCTGGATAGGATCGTATCATAGGTGAGGGGAAGGTTTAGAACTATGGCAGTGTGATATAAACAGTTTGATTGATGATGAGATACTGGATGGTGTGTCATATCCGTAAGTTTGACTACGTCATTGTGTAAAGCTAGAGTGCTTGGTGAATAATATAAGTTCAATAGATGAATTTTGTATGTGAGTTTAAGTAATGAAAGCATGTGTGTGAGATGGCACTGTATATGGAATGAGGTACTGATTTATGGATAAGTGTTATGGTTTTGAGGGAACTTTAGAGTGGAATATGGTCTATTTTAGGTGCTAAGAATAGAAGTAGGTACGCTACTAATATAGTGCCTGACGACGCATGGTGTTCACCAGGTGCTAGGACTAGCAGGGTATCACTCCAACATGTTGCACCTAGCGGGGACATGTGAACCGCCAGGCAATAGACCCTAATACAGTGGGTCTGAGTGCAGCTTTTCTTGTTTTCGTTATCATACTGTGATGTGAGATTTGGATCAGGATATGCTATGTCATGAGCGTGTAGGTTCATGGCTAGTGATGAACACGTGATGATATGAGCGGGGAGATTCATATCCTGATGCTTTTGTGTGGAGATACGAGTAGGGAGGTTCATATGTTTCGTGCTTACACTTGAGAGTTGCTACAAGCAGGGAGGTTCGTAACTGATGGATCACGTGTGTTGGACTACGGGCGGGGAGGTCCGTAGAGTTGGACTTTGAGCGGGGAGGTTCGTAGAGGCAGGACCACGAATAGGCAGGTTCGTGGAAGCATCATATATCCTGAGTCCATGGTCAATTATTTGTGTGACTTGAAGGTTGAAAAGCCTTGGGGTATTAAGGTCTTGGCCAAGAACTATCTAGAATAAAATAGTTAGGTTTATCTTGATTTTATACTTACTTAGGATGAAGGTAGTAAGCAACAACATGAAGAGGTCTATGTAACTGCAAATTCCAACGAGTATCAATTATTTTCCACACCTTTTTATAACGAGATTCTTCATTCTTGAAATTTGCAACTATTTGCTCTTTAGCTCCATCCATATCTTCATATAAATATATGGCATTGTAGGATTTGAGTCTCCATCAACAAGCCTTAGTATTTTCACAAGTGGAATGAAACACTTCAAGAAATATTGGATGGATTTCCAAAATCTATCATCAGATAAAATAATGCTCACTACTTGTTTACCTTCAGTCTTACTAGCATGTTTACTAGTTGTCCATTCTTCTGAAACAAACATACCTAGAAGAGCATTTTTCTATTGTGCTATACATTGAAGGGTTAGAAAAGCAGTTGTAAGTGACTATTGGTCGAGCTAATTCTTTTCCTTTAGAATATTTTCTATATAAATTTAGGACCCATGTGTGTGTCTATAAATGAAAGTTGTGACTTTTTTTGGCATTTACAATCATATTTTAAAATACTAGAAGTTCACCAATGTCTTCAAGAATTAAGTCAAGGCAACAAGGAGACTAAAATAGTGTAGTTCCCTTCTCTTCTAACATCTTTCCTGCTGCCACAAAATTAGAAGCACCATCTGTCACAACTTCCACAACATTATCCTCCCCAATTTCTTCAATCACATAATCTAATAGTTCAAACATTTGTTTAGCATCCTTGACATTGTTCTGTATGGACTATTACTTAAAAATTGTGTAAGAGACCTTTCTTTTCCATTTGTCCAACCATCACACATCAAATTACATCCCCATTTTTCCCATTCAACCTGATATTTCTCCAAACTAGCTTGAATATTGTCAATCATGAATCACATACTCTATCTTTAAACATTTCATTTATGGTTTTTTGGTTTGTAACTCCTTGTTTCCCCTTCTTACTACATTGAATATCTATTTCTTAAAAACAATTTACCTGATTTGCTTTTTTTATTTTTTTTCTTTATCTTCTAACAACTTCAAAAAACATTTCTCTAACGTCATCAGGAACAGATGTACAAACAATGACATTCTCCTTTGTTCCAGCAAGATGATGTTTCATTCTTGCAACACTACCCCCAACAAGTATTTGAACAATATTTGCACTTGACTAAAAGTCTATGAGGAGGAACACTCTCACAATTACTCCATGTAATATCTATTTCTTTCTTTCTCTTTGTTTGACTCATACTCTTTTTACTTCTACAAATACGAATAAATTTAAACTGATATTTCTTCCTAAAAAATATAAAAAATATAAATTAACATTATGAATAAAAAAATATAAAAAACAGTCAAAATATAATTTTGAAGTCAAAATATAATTTTGGATAAAGCTGAAAAAAGTTCAAGTGACATGATCATGGATAAAAATATGAAGTTTTATTTCACGTGACGGAATCATTAAGATTAATTATGTTTTGATAAAATATGAAACTTTATTTTATTTGAAAAAGAAATATATATGGAATCTAGAAGTAAACTAAAAGTAAAGAAAGATCACGTGAACATTTCAGAAAAAAGTGAGATAAAAAGTTGATGTGATGTGTAATTACTTTTACAATAAATTAAATATTATTAAAATTAAAAATCTAGATACTTCATAAAAAGCAAGATATTAAAATAGTGTTGAAATAGATTCAGAATGAAAACATTTGAGCCATTTTAGAGGCGGGATAGGCAAACATGTTCCAGAGTTGTTTTCTTTTTCATGATGCTTTCTTCTTCATAGAAATGATTCTTCACGACGAGTTAGGTTTTCTACTTCTTCTTTTCTCTTCCACTTTACGCTTTTTCTCCACCTTCTTATGCATCTCATATTTCTTTCCCTTCTTAATTTATAAGCAAATATCCATCCAATGTGACTCTTTAGTTTGTTGGGTTTTTTCATTTTTGATGTGTATTGTATGCAGCGTGAAGCGTTTCCAGTGTGAGTAACATGTAGGCAGTGTGTCGCTTCGTGAGATGTGTATTTTGGGGAATATTTTTGGGAAGTGTAAGAGTGGGCAGAATCGGGTGAAACGAAACTAAATCGAGAATCATACGATTCTAATACGATTCATCTGATTCATGTCACAATTCAAGTGAGAAAACGATTCATCTACTGATACGTATCATGGGACCAAAAATTTGAATCGTATCACGATACGAATCGTATGATTAATACGATTCCAACTACCATGGTTCATACTGCAATCCTACCTAAGGTATATGTAGTACTCTCGTATACTCAAAATGGGAATGAAAAATACTCTCTTCTTTTATTGTGCACATTTCTATATTAAGGTTAATTGTAGTAGTTGTCTAACATTCTGGTGCTTTCATTCTTGTCTACCATGCCTCTCAAACCCTCCACAAAAGACGAAAATGAACTCTTTAAACCCATTTATGACCTACTTACCACCATGCAAGATCAAATGGAATCCCAAGATAATCAACCATCAACTTCTCTAGCAAACCATGGAGTCCAAAAATGATGCCTTGATTGCATCCGTTGAAACTTTACTCTCTCAAGTTTCAATCCTTTCTATTTCCAATATTACTTCCCCTATTTCTAGTTGCACTTCATTCCCCCCACCTGATATCATTATCCCACCAACCCTTTCACTTCCTTTAACCACCCACCCCCTTATGGTATGTCACACTCATTCATGGCAACACAAATTGTAACATTCCGACCGGATATTACGGATTTTTAATAAAATAGGGAAATACAATTAAAAATGCTGCAATTAATAATACCTCATTTCCCATGTCGCGAGAAATTTAAAACTTTTATTATCATTCAATATTAAAACAAAAAAAAGAATCCATAAATTATAATATCTGGAAATAATATAAAAACATCCCACGAATGTTTACAATTTATTTCCAAAACCAATAATAATAAAGCATAAAAAAAATCCCGAGCTATCCCCTCTCCGTGGCTAAGCTCCACCAGAACCACCTGCATCCACATCATTTGCTCACGTGTACCATGTACACAATCATCGCTAAACACCAGTAGATAGGGTGAGCTAATATTAATATATATATATATATATATATATATATATATATATGTATATATATATATATATATATATATATATATATATATATATATATATATATATATGTATATATATATATATATATGTATATATGTATATGTATATATATACATATATACATATATATATATATATACATATACATACATATACATATATATATATATATGTATATATATATATATATATATGAAATGTGAATGGATTGTTTTTACTTGTTATGGGTGTTGAAAAACAAGTATTGTACAAGTAGTGGTGTAGCGCCTAGCGGTGGTATTTGACCGCCAAGCGATGGCTACAAAACTAGTAGAGAATTGAAGTGTGTTGCACCTCTCGATAAGCGCTTTCCCGCAAGGCGATACTTGTGGAAATAGTAGCATCAGAGGCGCTTGGCGCCTGGCGGCACATGTCCCCTACCAGGCGATCTGGAAGTCTTTTGCGCCTGGCGACTCGTGTGGAGCGTCAGGTGATTTTTGATGAAGCAGACATTGGGTTTTGTTTGCTTTGGATGTGTGTCATCTACGAGGCTTTGGGCGATATCTCAAGGGTCAGATGATGGAGTATTCCTAGAGTTGTGGCTCAGAATGGAGGGTAACACGAGCATTCTTTGAGTTGTGGCACGAAATAACGAGTGTTCCCGCATGTGTTCTACAAGTGGTGGCTTGTAGGTTGGACAATAACGATAGCTTGAGATTATCAACCAAAGACGTAGAACATGGATTACATGGTGGTGGCCATGCGATGTGTGATCAAAGGATGAGGATCCTTGGATTGTGTGTGTTTTGTTATATAAATTGATGCATATGTTTTATTCTGTTAGCTCACCCTATCTGCTTGTGTTTGGCGATGATCGTGTACGCGGTACACGGGAGCCGTCGATGTTGCAGGTGGATCTGGTGAGGCATAGAGCCGGAGCGGGGCTAGTTGGGAGAGTACTTTCTCAAAGTTTTATATTTTATGTGTTTTTAAAGAATTTGTAATATTTCATATTACTACCTGTAGACATTATAATTGAGTTTTAAATTTTATGGATTTGAGTTAACTTCGGATGTAATAAAAGTTTTATATTTCCCATGTTTTGGAAAACGGAGCTTAATAAATGAACATTTAATATTATTATCTTATTTTATTAAGTAATAACATAATACTAATCAAATCATAACGTGATTGATTCACGAATATACTTAAGTAATCAAATTACGAATTCATTTTCCCAAACCCTATCAAGATTAACACAATTGAACATCTCTCATTCATACCATAAGGTTTATCCATACCTATCAGCATTCGTAAATTCATACTTTTCATGATTTCTCATCATGCACATGAATCTCAGAGAACCCAATCCATCACAAGATTCAAAACTCACCCAGAACACAAACACGATTGCATCGCCACGAACTCACGCTTGTCACCAGGCGGTTCATCTCGAAAGCCAAAATTGGGTTATCACTCATGTGTCACCTGGTAGTACAATCAAAGCCACCAGGTGGCTTTGGGAATTTTCCAGAAACGCAAAAGCAACAGGATTTTGATCATGCAAAGGGCATCATATTCATACAGTGTGACATGAAATTAATCACAGATCATATATACAAGCAAAAGAACTCCCCTAACTTGGAAATCCTTGCTCCAATAGGTCTTCTAACCTTAGCTTTATGATACCCAAGAACCTTCCTTTGCTCTTCCCAATAAGTTCAGCTCTTTTCTCACCCAAAAATCAGTTTTCTCTTCTGAAATTCGTCCTCCTCCAGCACTCTACAATTGCAACCCTCGCTCTCCTTTTCTCCCCCTTAATTAGACCATTAACTAGTCCTTAATTACGCTTAATGCTAGGAAAACGAAATTGGCTATAATTTGATGTTAATTGCTATTCAAGAAGCATTATTTGGTTGTCTCTCAACCCAATAGGCTGCCCATCTTGCAGCTAGGGTTTCTTTACCCTTTCATATTCTTGCCAAAAGAAAATTTGGCAAAAAGAAAGTTTAATTCGTTCTTAGCAAGGTTTAAACCCATAACCATTCAATCACAAAGCATGTGCACAACGAAATCAACCAATTCATGTTTTGTGATAATTCCTTACATTATCACTACTCACATTCAATCATAACATTAAAATAATGCACATTTTAAAATATCATACAATTGGCATACATAGGACTTGAATCCAAGTCCTCTCACACAACCAAGTACTCTCAACCACTTGAGCTAGTACTTTTACACATCATAACAATTTGCATTAATGCCATAAAGGCTCCCATTACCCACATTTATTAAATAATTATTTATTTAATTATTTAAATTTCTCGGGTCTTACACTCATCACCACTCCTATCATCAAGCCACCTAATTGGACATTACAATTCAAGTTTATATGTGATGCATCAAACTTTGCAGTGGGAGTGGTGCTTGCACAAAGAGATGGGAAGCTACCACATGTGGTATATTATGCTTCCAGAGCATTGGACACAACGCAGGCTAACTACACCACAATTGAAAAGGAATTATTAGTTGTTTTGTTTTCCTTGGACAAATTTAGACCATATACACTTGGTTCCAAGGTAATTGTTTACACTAATAATGCATCATTAAAATTCCTTCTGAAGAAAGTATATTCCAAGCCAAGGTTGATTAGATCGATGTTACTGCTCCAAGAGTTTGACATTGAAATTTGAGACAGAAGTGAGGCACATAACTTAGTAGCTAACCATCTTAGTAGGATTTAAAATGGAGAAGATAACATTCCTATTCAAGATGAATTTCCTGATGAAGCCTTCCTAGCGTTGACTGCTTGAGAGGTACATTTCCTGAACCTTGGTTTGCTAATATTATTAACTATTTGGTTGTTTCTACTATTCCTCATTCCTTCTCCAAGTCTAAAAGAACCAAGCTAAAATGTGAGGCAAAGTACTATATATGGGAAGACCCAATCTTATGGCACGTTGGTAGTGACCAAGTCATAAGAAGGTGTGTTCGAGATGGCGAGATACTATATGTGGTCGAGTTCTGTCATTCATCTCCTTTTGGTGGACATTATGGCACAAAAAGAATAGGTAGGAAGGTGTTGGATTGTGGATTATATTGGCCTACTATCTTTAAAGATGCACAAAGGGTGTATGAAAATTGTGAGCAGTGTCAAAGAGCAGCCAGATACATTACAAGAAGGTGTGAAAGGCCTCAATAACCCATGTTATATTGTGAGGTATTTGATATTTGGGATATTGATTTAATGGGTACTTTTCCTCCTTCTTTGGGGTTTACTTATATTTTTCTTGTTGTAGACTATGTCTCCAAATGGGTGGAAGTTATAGCTACAAGGACTAATAATGCTCGAATTGTCATGAGTTTTGTCAAGTCTAACATGTTTTGTAGGTTTGGGATACCACGAGCCATCATTGGTGACTAGGGGACTCATTTTTTTTATAAACTGCTTGAGAACATGTTGAAGAAATATGGGGTGACACATCGCGTTGCTACACCATATCCCCCACACTAATGGACAAGCTAAGATCTCTAACAGATAGATTAAAAATATACTAGAGAAAATAGTGAAGCCAAACAGAAAGGATTGGGCCACAAGATTGGATTATGCACTTTGGGCACATAGGAAGCCTACAAAGCACCTATAGGTATGCCACCTTTTAGGGTGGTTTTTAGAAAGGCTTGTCATCTACTTGTGAGGATTAAACATCATGCCTATTGGGCAGTGAAAGCATGCAGCTCTAATTTGGAAGAAGTAAGGAAAGAGCAAAAATTCAGTTGCAAGAACTAGAGAAGATTAGGCTTGCGACCTTTGAGAACTCAAAGGTCTACAAGGAGAAAACCAAGAAGTTCAATGACCAAAAGCTTATGGATAGAAAGGACTTCAAGGTCAACCAAAAGGTATTATTGTACAAGTCCAAGTTAGGTCACATGAGTGGTAAGTTACTCTCCACTTGGGAAGGACCATTTATGGTTACAGAAGTATTTCCTTATGGAGCAATGGAGGTCAAGGAAGAATCCTTGGAAAGAATTTTCAAAGTTAATGGACATCGTCTTCGAATATTCAATGAAAATCAAGATATGCTTAATAAGACGGTGGATGGGATGAACTTGACTTCTCCTGCATACCTTCCTCTTTGAGGAGGTAATTAACCTTCATACTTTTTCTTTCCATTCCTTATATTGAATACACTGAGGACAATGCCTGGATTAAGTGTGGAGTTGTGGGGAGACAATTTATTTTGTTCAACCTTTTCTAATTTTGTTTTATTTGTTTTGTTTTTCCTTTGAAAAAAAGAATTGTAATTTCTTTTTGAGAAAATTGTGAAAGTATTCTAGTGAAACTTTTAAACAATATGTCTTATAAGAAATCTAGGAAAAATATTTCCTTGTTTTCAATAAAACATATTTTCATAGATTTTAGGATTTGATTCAGTAACCGGGACGATCATAATTATGGACAAATAAAAGTTATGTGCTTCATGGATTGTTTCTATGATTTACTAATTGAGTTTATTTGATAATTTCTAGAATAAATCTTTTGTGAAAGAGTTTTGACCTTGTGAGTTTTGAGCCTTAATGTAAAGGATCGATCGCCATGTGTCATTCATATTTTTCTTGAGTGACTTACTCATGTTTTGTTTATACTCAAATGTTTAGCTTTATGATTTTTTTTTTTGCATCCACTACAAAAAAATGTCTTATTAGTAACCAATTTTAGTGACCAAAAGTTGTTAGTCACTATAATAATCAATTTAGATACAAATTTACAAAATTAAAAATTATTGGTTACTAAAATAGTCACTATTATAAATAAAAAATTATAATTGGTCACTAAATTGGTCACTAATTAATTAGAGACCAATTTAGTAACTAAGTCATTTTGGTAGCCAAAATTTAGGTAGCTAACTTTTAGTAACCAATTTCCTTTGATAGCCAAAATCATGGTAGCTAATTTTAAAAACCAATTTAGTGACCAAATATAATTTTTTATTCATAATAGTAACTATTTTAGTAACCAATAATTTTTTACTTTGTAAATTGGTATCTAAATTATTCAATATAGTGACTAACAACTTTTGGTCACTAAAATTGGTTACTAATAAAACATTTTCTTGTAGTGATTTTATGTGAATATGCTTGATTTGATATAATTGACGCATTTATTGGTTTTAGCTACTTGGCCAAATAAGCCAACCTTGATATTGATTCATTGGTAGCCCTTTTGAGCTTTAAACCTTTTTCTCTTATTTTCAAGCCCATTGTAAATCCTTAGAAAGAAAAAGACCATGTTTTCCGTACCTTAGGAAGAAAGAAGGAGATAGTGGATTATAATAAGATTGGTTGAGAAATAAAATGTGAGGGTGAGTATCTCACCCACAAAATTATAAAAATGACAAATGGAAAATTGTTGATCAAAGAGTGTTGAAATGAAGAATGATTACTTTCTAAAATAGAGCAACAAAGAATAAAAGAAAAAGGGTTGTTTTTGAAACTATGTGATGAATACCACCCTAAGAGGCTTTTCATAGCATTGGCCAATGCCTAGGCCCATTCTTTTATTTTATTTTTTTTAATTAAATAAAACTTGTTCTAATTGGGTTGTTTTGCTAAATGCAGCCCACCTTTCCAAGCTACCAATTATAGCAGTGCTGGCAATTGGGCTTGTGGCCCAATTCTCCTCCGTGCCTCGTTCCATCCGCACACCTTCATGTTTCTGCAACATACGTTAGTGTTGGGCCATTCTAGAACTGCAACCCAAACACTCTCTTTCTGAATTGAAGCCACGCATATGCTGAAGCACGATATCGGCCCATGCTTCTACACCATTCACGGATGCTATCCTGCCAGCACATTTTGGGCTTCCCGCCCAATTCCTTCAACATCTGCAGCGAAGCCCCATCACGCGTGGAGATGTATTCTTAAAGCATGACTAGGGTTCCCTTTCTTCACGTGTTCCACCTCTACCTTGTGCTAGGGTTCCTTATCAAATCAGTCATTTGCCATCACGTCGTTCTTCTCTTAACGCCTTTGTTAGGGTTTCATCATCACACATCATGCGTTTTCCACATTTCTCTCATTGGAAGCATGCCGCTAGAGTTCAGACCGTGAACTCTTTCGTGTGTAGCTCAAACCGCGTCAACACATAGCCACGCATCAACCCTTTTCTTCATTTCTCTCTTATGGATTGTTAGAACCGTCCAAACCCTCAGGCATTCCACCTTTACATGTTGTTCACGGCAGCTTTGCCGTTAGATTTCTCTTCCGTTTTCTTTTCCCGGTTGCCTTCAGCTATAAAAGGCAAGCCAACATTTTTGTAAAAGAGCTTTGATTAATTTGAGAAGTTTATCCCCAATTTCAGAGCTCACTTTCACCTTAGATGAGGATTTCTCCTCCTAGGGTTCCAAACACTGCGAGTGTGTGCATTTCAGTGAGAGACGAGAGTGATCCGAACCCCAATCGAGCTTCCGCTGCATTTCCATCGATCAACTACACTGAAGAACGCTCATCATTTGGTATCAGGAGCACCAGGTTCACCGGTTGGACCGCCGCGTTTAGGCTCGCTTCAAAGATAAGTGTTCTTTCTCTTATCTTAGTGTTTTTCTTCTTCGCTGTTCGATTTCGGTCTTGTTCATGCGCTGATTGAGTCTGTTTTTGTCTGTTAAATCTGTGTCGTGGTGATTTTGTTTGCTGAAATTGATTCAAGTGTAATTGTCCTGATTTTTTCTGAATCAATACTGTGATGGTTTAATGTTTAGCTTTCTGAATCTGCCGCTCATTGAATGTCAAGTAGGTTTAATTTCAGTTTTGCTTCCTTAGCTTTAAAATTTTATAATCTCGTGTTTTGTCTTTGGTAATGTTTCGTTGTTTGATATGTCACTGATTCCATAGAGTTGTCCCTAATTTTTGTGTGTTGTTTCAATTTCAATTGTAAAATGTGTGTCTAGTATCTCAATTTGTGTTTTGTGGTGTTCTTTAATTGCTATTAGATCATTGGCAATTGTTCTGCAGTGTATGCTTCTAGCTGTTCCTGGTTTTAATCGTGCCTGATTTCTTTTTCATTGTTCCTGATTTACTCTTGCCAATGATTATGCTGGCCAAACTGTCATGTTTTCCACTGCTTTGATGATACATATGCTTTGTTCAGATCGTTTCAATGGAATTCTAGTTGGTTTTGGTCCACACATAGGCTGTGTTTTTGCTCTTTTGATTGCTTTGTTGCTGTTTGAACTTCATTGCTGGCCTAGTATTTTTTTTCTTGAATTTGAGCGTTGCATCAATCAATGTGAGCATTCACGGGTTTCCTGTTTCCTTCTGCAATTCAGATTTGCTTTGCTCAATTCATGTCCAGATTTTCCACATATTGCTTGGTCATTGGAATTTGAATTCAACACTGCAATTATTGTTTATTTGCTTTGAATGCCAATACTTTGTTTTCATTTTTTTTTTGTCTAGTGCTGGTTTAGTTTGTCTTGATCTCTCAAATGTTGCATATCTTACTTGGCCATGTGTGTTTAGATTTGCTTGCTTTTGAATCTGCCTTGTTCAGATCATGTTCTTACAAGTTGCATCAGTTGGCATTATTTTAATTCTCCTTGTTGCTTGACTGAATTGTGGAGTGAACATTGGATTCACAATGAAACATTGCGTTTATGCAATATCAGTTGCTTTAAACCAACAATTTTTCACTTCTGTTTCAATAAGTTTATGTTTTATCAGATTCATAGTGCAGCTGTTTCATTTTGTTTGAATCACAAAGTCAGTGTTGTTTGCATATAGTTTTAGTGCCTATATCAGTTTCACTAGCCCGCATCTTTTCATTGATTCTTGCTCCATTAATCTCTTCATGTCTTAGATTCAGCTCTGCCATGTAATTTGTTGAGTTGCTACTGCTGTTTTTTTTTCAGAATTTGATCATTGAAATTGCTACTTGTTGATGTGTCGTATCTGCTATATCATTTGTATTGCAGTTCCAGTGAAAAAGATCTATGTTGAGTAATTCATGATAAGTATTTCTGGTCTGCAAAGTGCATGTTTGAACCACTGATTTGAGTAAAACAACGTGCTCCACAGTTCACATAGATACTACTTTCCTCTTAATTTTTAACTTGCATATGCTCTTGATTCAACTTGTTTGAGTTTTGTTTGATTTTAGTTTTGTTAATCTTGTTCTAGACACATTCCTTAGGTTCTCTTTTGTGTGCTATCCTTTACTGCTTTGCCTTTTTCTTGCTTGTCTTGTTTGCTTATTTCATTGAGTTTGTCATTCAATCCTTCACTTGATGTTGTCCAATTCTTCCATTTGAGCTTTTCTTGATTTTCTGCTTTGTTCTTCTTATCTGGAAGATCGTGAGTGATCTTGTTTCAGTTGGCATACAACTCACTGCTTTGGCAACTTTGTAGGTACCTTTCTCTTGAAGGTAGAGCTGCAGGATGAATTGTGGGAAAAGACATTGAGATAGCATTCCTAGAGGACTTGTGGAGTGAGTTGGGACTTAAAGAAGGAGTGCAAACACGCGAGAGCAAATAGAGAGCAAACTGGTCCAATTCCAATTGCAAATTTTTCCCATTTCTGTTTGTTTTGATATCACAGAATTTTGTGGTGTAATTTTTTCTTAATTTCAGTTTCTGTTTCATTTGGCTTAGGTGGAAAATGCTTTAGAGCAATCCTAACCTTAGCTTAGTGTGTAATAGCTTCTTAACGTGTAGTGTGAGGTCATCAAGGGGTTCCAAGTTCCACTTGATTCTTCACTTAGGAAAACTTTTCGTCTAGTTTATGTTTTCTTGTTTTTATGTTTTCTTGTTCTTTATGTTTTCCATGTCCAGGTTATGTGTGTGTTATGCATGTTTTATGTTTTTGTTTTATGTCTCTGTGATATCTTTAAACACTTAGTTGACCTTTCTTTGGTCAGAGGATTTCACACACTTTGAAAGTTGTTTTTCACAATTAAAATCTGTTTTGTTGGGAAATTTTAGTGAGAAGTTTTGTGAAAGAAATTTAGAGATTTCTGGCTAGGAAAGATTTGGTTTCTAAGCCTGTCCATAAGACTCACCTCCCTTTCCTGGGAACATCTCTAGAAATATTTTCCTTTATATTCTCTTTAGAAATTCCTAAAGTTTCTTTGTGAAAAGTTGTTTAGATAAGTGTTTCAAAAGTGTTTTCCAAAATGAGTTTTCATTCGTACAGTGAATTGTATTTAGGTAGTCATTGTGAGGATAAAATGCATCATACACATGAGAGTACATTCCCTTTCTTTGGAGAGGACATAAGTGCATTATCATACATATCTTGGGAGAGGGAAATAGATGATTTGGTGCATTCATTCCATCTTAGACATAGTAAATACTATTTTCTTACTTTGTGCATTTCTAGTTTTGTAGGACATGCAAGAGAGTGGTGGGATTATAAGCAATCTAGAGTGGAAAAGGGAAGAAAATCTCCCATTCAAAATTGGAGTGAGTTGAGAGCATGCATGAGAAGAACATTCAAACCACCTTCCTTTGATTTTGATCGTGAGATAGAGAAAAAGAAAATTGAGATAGCAAGGAGGAAGGAGGAAAAACTCACAATACTTTTAAGAGAGATGAGGGAGTTGGAAGAAAAAGAAAGAATAAGAATTCAGAGAAGAGAGCAGAAAGAAAGAGAGAAATTTGAACAAGAATTGAGAGAAGAAGAGGAGCAACTGAGAAAAGAGAAGGAGGAAAAAGAGAGAAAAGAATTTGGAAAGAGAGTAAGACAAGAGAAGAAGTTTAAAAGAAAAGAGAAAGAGATTGAGAGAAAAGAAATAATGCTTAGGGAAGTAGAGATACAACATCCTACAACTTCTTGCATAGACCTCAAGGGAGTAATTCCATCTTTCAACTCTTCTTTATTTGTTGTTAATAATTTTGTCTTAGTTCTCCCTAAAATTGTTTTTCCACCTTCATCATTCATTTTAAACACTTCAAAAGAATTTCCAAAAATCTTCTTTACTTAGAGTTACTTTTTAGGTATCAATTAAGTCAAAGTGACAATATGTATTTTTGTAAAGTGGGCTATGTACCAAATCCTTTCAAACTTAAAAGCCCATCTTCATATATTCCTTACAAGTATCTTCTACTTCCATCTCGGAAAGTAACGGAAAAATTGTTTGATGATTACTGCATACATATTTTTTATCCTGGAGGAAATTCATCTTTAATTGTTGTGGGCCTTAAAGAAACCTCTTGATCTGAGGACAGATCCTTTTCAAGAGGGAGGGGATAATGAATACCACCCTAAGAGGCTTTTCATAACATTGGCCAATGCCTAGGCCCATTCTTTTATTTTTTTTTTAATTAAATAAAACTTGTTCTAATTGGGTTATTTTGCTAAATGCAGCCCACTTTTCCAAGCTACCAATTATAGCAGTGCTGGAAATTGGGCCTGTGGCCCAATTCTCCTCCGTGCCTCGTTCCATCGCACACCTTCATGTTTCTGCAACATACATTAGTGTTGGGCCATTCTAGAACTACAGCCCAAACTCTCTCTTTCTGAATTGAAGTCACGCGTATGCTGAAGCACGATATTGGCCCATGCTTCTACACCATTCACGAATGCTATCCTGCCAGCACATATTGGGCTTCCAGCCCAATTCCTTCAACATCTGCAACGAAGCCCCATCACGCGCGGAGATGTATTCTTCAAGCACGGCTATGGTTCCCTTTCTTCACGTGTTTCGCCTCTACCTTGTGTTAGGGTTCCTTATCAAATCAGTCGTTTGCCATGACGTTGTTCCTCTCTTAACGCCTCTGTTAGGGTTTCATCATCACGCATCACGCGTTTTCCACATTTCTCTCATTGGAAGCACACCGCTAGAGTTCAGACCGTGAACTCCTTCGTGTGTAGCTCAAACCGCGTCAACACACAGCCACGCATCAACCCTTTTCTTCATTTCTCTCTTAGGGATTGTTAGAACCGTCCAAACCCTCACGCATTCCACCTTCACATGTTGTTCACGGCAGCTTTGCTGTTAGATTTCTCTTCCGTTTTCTTTTCCGGTTGCCTTCAGCTATAAAAGGCAAGCCAACCTTTTTGTAACAGAGCTTTGATTAATTAGAGAGGTTTATCCCCAATTTCAGAGCTCACTTTCACCTTAGATGAGGATTTCTCCTCCTAGGGTTCCAAACACTGCGAGTGTGTGCGTTTCAGTGAGAGACGAGAGTGATCCGAACCCCAATTGAGCTTCCGCTGCATTTCCACCGATTAAGTACACCGAGGATCGCTCATCACTATGCTCCATTATTTTTTCTACATTACTATTTCCTAAACCCAAAAATCCTAAAATTTTTCCTACCTTTGCCTTGACCCCATTATAACCCATAAAAAGTCCTCTTGATCATTGAATGCATGTTTTCTGAAAATTGTGAATATTAGAGACTTGTTAAGTATTATGAGTGTTTACTTGCATGGGTTTTTGAGTGAAAACACAGGCCAAAACACTTGAGCAAATTTTGGTGAGAAAATACACATTTTAACTTGAGTGATCTCTTTCATATTTGATTTGCTTGCTAAATTCAAAAGATTAACTCATGTGTGAAAAAAAAAATAGAATTTTTCCTTTTGTATGCGCATGATAGCTTGATTTCTAAAAGATTGACTTGTTTCTAGTTATGTTCATTCCTTTGATCTAGTGAAGATATGGAATAAAATGCCTCAGAACAAAGTTTTGAAATTGTTCAATTTTGTTCAAGAGTGCAAAAGGATAAGTTTAGATAACCGATGATAAATCTATTTTGAAAATAGTGGAACTAGCCTGTTTTATTATAATTATCTCAAAGTCTTTTATTAATTTGCTATTTCATTCTCAAATTCTACTCTATATTTTTGCATATCATCATATATTTTTAATTGCAAGGGAATTCATTTCCTTGATTTGTTTTCAAAAAGTGTTTCCCCACTCTTTTGCTTCACTAGACCCTTGTGACTAGTTTCTTGTTGATATATCAAAATAAATTTTCCTATTCTAAACATGAGATGAGGGCTAGATTCACACTGGTGAGAAGGTGGTTACTTGTGGAGTGCAAACAAAACATGTCATGATTTTTAGGTCAGACAAAATCAAAATCTAATGTATGTAATCCAAACATGGCATGATGCATGTAAACGGACTGGCTAAAGATAAAATAAGGTTGGCCTTTGATGTTTGGGATGCAAACAAAAACAGATTATGAATTTTATATGCAAACCAGTTTATGTTGTCCTACCAATCGTGCCAAGAACAGGCCAGAAAAAAGCAAAAAAAAGGTTGATACTGGTATTTAAGGTGCAAACAAAAACAGGTCATGAGATGCATGTAAACATATCAGACAAAAGCAAAAGAAAGAAAAATAGATGCATGGTATATATACAAGTTTATGAGATGCTTAGGGTCCAAACAAAACAAGGCATGCAAAGCATGGGATGCAAACAACATAGGTCTGACAAAAGCAAAATCTAATGAGTTATCTATATACATTCTAAATGCAAAAGTTGAGAGAAAATTTGTTTTAATTTCCACTTCCAAGAGGGTGGATGTCAAAGAAATATTTTGGTTCTAGTTCAGATGGAGACTCTTCATCAGCTTCCTCTTCCTCATCTTCATTCGCTCCTCATTGCTCAGGTTATTCCTTAGTTAGTTGTGGCTTAGCGGCAACAGGTGGCATATTTTCATTCTTGGTTGGCTGCTCTATTGGTGCATGAGTTTCAGCTTGGTTCCCTCCTTTTGGTGATGTTCCACTTGATTCCCCTTGGGAGAAGGTATTTTCGTGAGGCCAAGCCATAAATTACTGAAATTGTTAAGGAGTGATGCAAAAGTATGGCAGGTTTTGTTGCTGCTGCAGCGTGAAGTCATGGATGATAATGTGTAAAGTTGTGAAAGCCTTGAATGTGGTTATCATTTGCTGTTCTAGCTTAGCCATCGCAACTTTCCTTACTTCTTCTTGCTGCCTATGCTATTCATCTTGGGTCCCGTCTCTACCTTGTGGTATAGGTCGAAGAGCTAGTGCATGCACCACGTCCAGGGGATTAGTGCAATTGGCTTGAATGTATGTTCTTGTAATGGGAAGTATCAATCTCCTTCTTGGATGATCTTAGATTGTTACCCCCTGGACATAAAGGCTTGGGAAACATAAAGGCTTTGTAGTTCCTCGAGTGGATGGTTGGGAGAGAGCAATCTTGAAAATTTCCTTAGTTATCAAGTCAACCACATCTATCATGTACCTGATGATGCAATAAAGGAGTTGGGCTCTATCCATGGTGACCTCAGAAATGTGTGATTATCTTCATGCTTCCCCTATTTAACCTGATTGGATTTCCATTTCTTCCCAATTCAAATCCTTTAGCACATGGATTTGTTCCGAAGTAATATCCTTTAGCATTGTGAGGAATTTTGCCCTCTCCTCTTTAGGCATCTCCAAGTTATTTTTAGAGACCTCCTCATTCTATCCTTGTCGTAGCTGACCCTCCTTCCCATAATCCAAGAGACTGCCTTTGTTGAAGCTCCTTAATGGAAACGCGTTGGCATAAAACTCCCTAACAATGTTCTTATTGTAGTCATCCTCTAGCGCAACCAATTGTTTCTAATGTCGGTTGGTAATTGTTGTTTGGAAATCATGAAACTCTCCATGCAACAACTCCACTCTCATTTTCGCATTGCGCCTATTGGATAGGTAAGGATGGAAGAAGGGATGGAACAACATGGGTCTGAGGAGTTGAGCTTGGAGTTTGAGTCTGTCTTGGAGGGGAAGGAATGGGGGAAGATGAGTCTTTCGTTGAGTGTACTACGGGGCTTGTCCTTCTCTTGGTAGGGGGCAAAATAGTTTTCTTCCCCTTCTTCTTAGGAGCGATCTCGTGGGTAGACTTCCTCTTAGGTGCCATCTGCAATTTTAGCTCAAGTTAGTACCTTTAATCATGAAATCATTATACCAAACCCTTGTTTCATGCAATCAGAATAATGGCACAATCACCTTTTGAGAGAATCACTCCTAACACATTCTTTCTTGATATTTACAAAGATCACGAGTGCAAAAGTTTCCAACCCCTTACTTGGCTTGAGTGAACCCTAACTTAGAATGAATTGACAATCAAAGAGAGGTTAGGGATTTGTACCTGGATGTAGATGCAAGGTGTGTGCAGATTTCCTAGCTGAGAGCTTAACGGATGGAGAGAAAAGGTTAAGAGGTGGAAGCGGTGAGTGTAGGTAATGAGGTGATTATTTGCAACTCATGCAACTAATGAGTTTTTAAACCTTTTAGTTTTAAAAACCCCGTGCAAAGTGGCTCAACCTAGAATTTGGTGCTGGGTGCTTAATTAAATTACACATCATTATTTACTCTGCTTCCACTCAAAACATGTTTTTTTTTTTTACAAAAATTACTATACAAGAAAAAAGTTTATTGGTTGGTTGTCTTGGTTGTCTCCCAAGAGCGCTTGTATGATATATCTAATAAATGTGTATTTTTGCCCTCATTTAATGTTTAATTATGGGTATTTAATTGAATATGTGTGCTTAAAGATTGATTTAATTAAGATTTCCTATAATTGGGTTTATTGAGCATGAGATACAAAAACATGTTAAAAATAACTTTTTAGTTGCACAAATGTTCTTTGGATATTTTGAGGTGTCTTAGTGCAGCTGCAGCTAAGTTGAGCTCATGGAGGTGTGGAAATAAATTGCTTAAAGCTTCATGACACCTTAAAGATAAATCCAAGAATAAGAAATTATCAAAATCACAAAAATTCAAGCCAAGCATTGCATGAAGATGGCAAGAAAAGCTTGAAAAAGTGAAGTTTGGCTAAACCAAGAACATAGCAACAAAAAAATTGGACCTTGTGTAACGTCCCATTTAATTAATAAACCAAAATTAAAAGAAAACGTCACATCGAATAACATATTAACGCAGTCTTGGAGTACAAATACCACTCCGTACAGTAATTAGGGCACACCACGATTCCAAAGGAAAACATAAAGGAATAACGACAAAGTTTTCAAAATGAAGCCTAAAGGCCAGACAGTACATGGGTCATTGCCCTAAAAGAAAAGCCCAATTAACACAAGAAGCCCAGCCCAAACAGACTATGCAGCAGAATCACGTCTTCCCTGTTGACCTCGAGTACCTCGAGTACCTCTCGCATCTGCTCCCATCAAATAAATTGATGATCATCGCAAAAGTATAAGAACGACATACAAGCAATCAAACAAGCAAAGGGTAAGCTAGAGTAGAAAACAAATTATCATGCAGTCACATACTATTTCCCAATCCAAGCAGTGTTTATAAATCAACCAAACATGTTATGACTTTCTCAAGCAATACACTATACTCTGACTCGACTCATTCGGATACATATAATCTAGTCGGATTCAGCGGATGCTTGCACTTGTGGAGGATACCTCTGCTCACCCCCGAGCTATGTGTTACAAGTGTTACAATGAATCAATCCCCTACACACAAGGTTAGCCCTTAATGAGTTTCAGGCCTCCTGCTACCCTCACCACAAGAGTCAGTCCGCTCTAAGTGAGTCTAACTGACTCCTTAGAGTGTCAGGATGCAACCTTACCTTTAATCCTTACCAAATTATACAGATGGGGCACCACCATGAACACCCACTAACAAGGGTCGTGGAATTACGTCCCAACCACTGAAGCACGACCCTGAAATCTCACCTAGAGGTTTCAAGGAATTACGCGCTGACCATAGACCAAACATATTCAAACAGCCAAGTAACATTTCTCATACATGTATATATATTATGCCAACCTTTATAGCCAATCCCTTTCATGTTCCAGGTCAAACCCATTCCAAATCCTCATACTCCATCCATGAATATAGAATTTTAATTCATCTCATTATCATGCAACTTTCATAACCAACCATTCAATGTTCATCACATGCCAAGAGTCATTCAAGTTCATCATTCACAACTCATACACCCTCCCACACATGCATATTCCTTCCCCTCATGCCATCATATAATAATCAAATCAAATACAAGCCACACATTCAAGAACAGGGAAAACGCCAAACCAAAATGCACTCTCGCTCAGCTTTTCGCTCAGGATGAAAGGCCTCACTCAGGTGAGCTCCCTTCGCCAAGGCAAGAGCTCGACACACATAACAGTGACCTTTGCGCATTCTCGCTTAGGCGAGACTCCCCTCGCCTAAGCGAGACGCTCGCTCGCTCAAAACTGAGCGGGTCACTTGAGCGACCCCTTACGTGAAAAGGTCTGGGCAAGTCTCTGCTCATCTCGCCTAGGCGAGACAGGCTCGCTTGGGGAGATTATCAGATCTCGCCACTGTTTCCCTACAACAGCCACTCATACCAAACCAAACTAACATGCTAAAGCGTTCCAAGCATTCACAACATCATACCAACCATAGACTCTTAGCACAACAACAGAACAGCAGGGAAAAACGAAATACATGAGTAAGTTCTAGCTTCCCTTAGCTCGAATAAGCTAGTATAGGACCTCGACAGTAAACACGGATACAACAGCTTTAGGAGTATGCTTAAGAGTTGGAAAACAACGGAGCAGATTACAAGATAAGCTCACTGCAGAACCTTAGCTGGGAAAAATACGAAAATATACTAAAGGGGAAGTGGTAGGAGTCGAAGAGTAACTTACACGAAGCAAGATATGATAAGTATGAAAAATACTTATTATTCTTATTTTATTGGACCTCTTAATTGTACTCAATCATGTGTTTTGTGGGAAGTTTTAGGTTGTTTTTAGGTTTCTTTTAGGTTAGATATATTTTATGTTTTCTTGGAGATTATTGTATAGGAAAGTGAAGGATTGGAGAAGATGTGAGGTTATTCTATCAGGACCTAGTTGCCCAGCGAGATGGATCAGTCGCCCAGCAAGTGTGCTCTGTCGCCCAACGAGTAATCACTAGTCACCCAACGAGTATGTCATCTCGCCCAGCGAGTAATCACTAGTCGCCCAACGAGTATGTCATCTCGCCCAGCGAGAGGACGGTTTTCTGAAGTGGTTATAGTTTCGAAAGTTACACGAAACTGGTGTGCTGGAGTGTGGGAACGCGACAGGACCAGGAAAGATACGAAAAAGTGCCATTCTAGGGCAAGGAGACTTCACATCAATTCATCCATTGCATCAAATTCATCCATCCTTTGTTCTCTAGATGCTTAGGAGTGACTAAACTCCTCCTTCATTGGGGTTGGATGTAATGAACCTATACTCTTTGTAATTTTCCTATGCAATGTAATCTCTTTCGTTGTTCATATGTTTTATCTCAATTATAAATGTGCTTGATGGAAATCTTTGCTATTTGGTTGCATCTAATTATTGGAAAATGAATTGGAACTTAACCTTGGATGGAACAACCATGAGATTGGGTTCTAGGAATAGACGTAATCTCTTGGTCATTCTATACATCAAATCTTAATGCAAGTCATGTGTTAAAATAGTTAAGAAATTAATATTCTAACATATTTGACTTAGAGCTTACTTCTAAGGAATTAGGGGCTAGTAAGCTTATGATGAGGATGTTTGAGAAAGATGGAGAAATTGTGTAGGAAATATTGCGTTTGTATGGTTCATGAAATCCAAACTTGATGAAGTAGTTCCTAAATTATTTTATAACTTTAGTGTTTATTAATTTTGCATGTTGTTCTTAAATTAAACCAATCGTTTATGTTGGCATTATTGCTAAAATTAGTAAATAATCACTCTTAGACAAACAAACACAAATCCCTTGGGAAAACGATACTTGGACTTCCATTTTTACTACTTGTAACGAATTGGTACACTTGCCAAAGAGTTAACACTGTAGATCAAACCCTAGCAGAGGTTTGCGGTTACTCTAAGAGGGGTAGTAAGTATGTTTCTGCAAAGTGGGTGGAAATGAAAGCGTTAGGGCAGATTAGGTCTTTGGCTCCTTATGGGCCAGCCCTAGGCCCAACTGAGTTGGGGCAGCCCCTTGAATTTAAAGTATAATACTAATAAGGAAAAAAAAATGTGGGCCTTACACCTTGCAGTTTTCTTTATCTTTATGATAGAAGATAATTTGGGAAAAAATATATCTTAAGATATTTTATTTGATATTTTTAAATAATTATCTTATTTAATTATATCATAAAATATTAAAAGATAATAACTACCAAATTTTTTTAAATATGACAAGATCTTCTTGAATCTTTTTAGATCCACAACAAACAAATATATCTTGAAGATATTGGATTATTTAGAAGATAATTTGAGGAGATTGCAAAGGGTTGATTTGGAAAATTAATA